>Ga0315339_1000989_pt1 | contig 28335 bp, 22 predicted proteins | sample ASW17metaG_FD_204514 | JGI IMG/M metagenome (GOLD analysis project Ga0315339, IMG submission 204514) | Ammonia-oxidizing marine archaeal communities from Pacific Ocean, United States - ASW #17 | ecosystem: Environmental > Aquatic > Marine > Oceanic | place: USA: California | collected 2016-12-05 | reverse complement strand
CCGAAGTTGTCGTGACAATCGGCACCCAGACACAGACCGTGACTGTAGATGACAATGGCATCTGGACCTGTGGCTTTGATCCTGACGCCCTGCCAGATGATGGCATTTACCCAACGACGGTTGTTGTGACTGACCCGAACGGCACTGTGTTTGATCTGACAGGTCCGACTGTCGATATCGACACGACTCCGCCGGAAATTGCGGTTGTCAGCGGCACGCAGTCGACCGGTGACATGGTTAACGGCGCAAGCCACGTCGATGGTGCGACCATAACCGGCACAGGCGAACCCGGTGCCACGGTTGATGTGACCATCGACGGCACGACCCACAGCACCACGGTTGCCGAGGACGGCAGCTGGACGGTGACCTTTGCCACCAGTGAAATCGTGACCGGCGAATACGAAACCGCGATTTCGATCACGACGACAGACATTCGGGGCAACAGCGCCACATCCAGCGACGTGCTAGAGGTCGACACGGTTGCGCCATTGGCGGATCTGAACGCCGTTGAGGGCGACGATATTGTCAACGCGGGCGAAGCCTCTGACGGCACGACGCTGACTGGAACCGGCGAAGCCGGGGCGTTGATTAGCCTAGAGTTTCAGGGAATTACCCGCACGACAACGGTTGGTGCCGATGGGTCGTGGACGATGGATTTCGATGCGTCAGAGATTGCTGGCGGCACCTATGACAGCGAGATCACGATCACCAGCACCGATCTTGCTGGCAACAGCTCTGTCAGCACGCACACAATTCATATCGACACGGAACAGGCGCTGTCGCTGGATGGCCCGATCAGTGGCGACGATATCGTCAATGCCGTCGAACAGGCCGCAGGCGTTACCCTAAGCGGCACTGCCGAGGCTGGGTCCAGCGTCGTGGTTACCATGGGTGGCGTCAGCCACACGGTCACCGCAGGTGCCGATGGCAGTTGGAGCGCCGTGTTCGCGGCGGCTGATATTGCGCCGGGCACCTATGATGCCGAAGTGACAGTCGTGGCAACCGATCTGGTCGGTAACGTCGAAACCACCACAGGCTCGGTTCATATCGATACCGAGAATGCTGTTGCACTGGACGCGACACAAGCCGGCAACAACGTGATCGACGCCACCGAGGCCGCCAACGGCGTCGCGATCACCGGCACAGCCGAGGCTGGCGCGACGGTCGAGGTAATGCTTCAGGGTTTGACGCATAGCGTAACAGCCGGGGCCGATGGCAGCTGGAGCGCGGTGTTCAGCGCATCCGAGATTCCGGCAGGCGAATACGATGCCGATATCACAGTGACATCGACCGACCTGGCGGGGAATACCTCGTCGGCGACCGGCACTGTGCATGTGGATACCGAAACGGCTGTTTCGCTTGATACGCCTGTGACCGGCGACAACGTCATCAATGGCGTCGAGGCGGCTGGCGGGGTTTCCCTGACCGGTCAGGCCGAAGCCGGGGCCAGTGTTGTGGTCACGATGGGTGGGGTCAGCCACACGGTCACTGCCGATGCCTCTGGCAACTGGAGCGCGGCGTTTGCCGCAGCAGAGATCGCACCGGGGCAATATGATGCGCCGATTTCGGTCACCGCGACAGACACCAATGGCAATATCGCCACGACGACTGGAACCGTTGCGGTGGATACCACCACGGTTCTGGGCATTGATGCTGGTCAGGCCGGTGGCGACAATCTTTTGAACGCCGCAGAGGCCGCGAACGGCATTACCTTGACCGGTACAGCCGAGCCAAGTGCCGCCGTGCAAGTGACCTTTCAGGGCATCACCCGGTCCGTAACGGCCGATGCCTCTGGCAACTGGTCGGCGGCGTATTCCTTTGGCGAGGTTACGCCGGGCGAATACGACGCGCCAATTTCTGTCACGGCAACAGACTTGGCTGGCAACACCGAAAGCACCACAGGCCAGATTCGAGTTGATACAGAAACGATGGTCGACATCGCGCCTGGTCATGTCGGTGGCGACAGTATCGTCAATGCCGCAGAGGCTCAGGCTGGTGTCACCTTTACTGGCGAGGCAGAGCCCGGAGCCAGTGTTCTGGTCACGGTCGCAGGCGTGACACGCACAGCGACCGTCGATAGCAACGGTAACTGGTCGGCCGTCTTTGGGGCAGGCAGCCTTCAGGCCGGTGAATATGACACCACGATCTCGGTCGCGTCCACCGACGCGGCGGGCAACACGGCGACAACCAGCACCGACCTGCGTGTGGATACCACCGCAGGCGAGGTCGCGCTTTCGCCACTGCCGATTGAAATCGATGACGTCATCAATGCGGCAGAACGCGCTGACGGTGTGGTGATCAACGGTACCGCAACGCCGGGTCTGACGGTAACGGTCACCCTGGGCAGCGCCACGCAACAGGTCATCGCAGATGCAAATGGCAACTGGTCGATCAATGTTCCTGCGTCCAGCATCCCGACAGGCACGCAAGACTTGCCAATCACTGCCTCAATCACCGACGCGGCAGGCAACCACGCCAGCGTGTCTGACAGTGTCCATCTGGATACCGAAGTCACCAATCTGGCCTTTAACTCTGGCGCGATCGAAGGTGACAATATCGTCAACGAGGTAGAGCGTGCAGATGGCGTCAACCTGACCGGCACGGTAGAGCCGGGGTCGTCGGTCATCGTTCAGATGGGCGGTGCCACGCAGGCAGCTATCGTCGATGCTGCGGGCAACTGGCAAGTCAGCTTTGATCCCGGCAGTATTCCGCAAGGCGCATATGATGCCGCTATCGTCGTTACGGCCACCGACCCGGCGGGCAACACAGAGGTCATTCAGGATAGTGTCCGGATCGACACTGAATCCCTCGTGACGTCTGACGCCAACCAGACCAGCGACGATGTGCTGAACGCGGTTGAACGCGCCAATGGTGTAACCCTGACTGGCAGCTCTGAAGCAGGCTCGACCATTTCTGTCGAATTGCAGGGCGTGACACGCAGCGCGACAGTCGATGCCAATGGCAACTGGAGCGTCGCTTTCGCAGCCGCAGAGATCCCCGAGGGGACGTACGCGGCGACCGCAACGATTACAGCAACGGATGTGGCGGGCAACATCGCGACCACAACCGAGAGCTTTGACGTTGATACCGAGGTCGACAACCCCAGCGTCGATTCCGTGACATTCGTTGGGGCGGACGTCGGGCGGATTGGCACGCAAGATGTGCTCGACAGCTATACCGTCAACACGCTGGAAACTGACGGTTCGGTGGGTAGCCCGGACTCGACCATCTCGACCCACCCGGTCTTTGGCACAGAGTTCACGTTTAACACGCCAATCTCAGACGGTACCAACCTGGTTGTCAGCCGCGAAGACGCAGCCGGCAATGAATCCAGCACCTTGGTGGTACTAGAGGACGGTGCCGGTAACACGACCACGATTGATCATGCGGGCTTGGGTAGTTTCGACATTCAGGCGCTGAACCTTGACTACGGCGATACCGTAGGTCTGGTTCTGACAGAGGCGCAAATTCAGTCCTTGTCCGGCAGCTCTGATACGCTGACGATCCATGGTGGATCCGACGATACGCTGACCGTTACCGGGGCCACAAGCACCGGCCAAACTGAACAAATCGACGGTCAGACCTATAATGTTTACACCATCGGCGATGATGGAACGACCTTGGTGATCGAACAAGACATCACGGTCATCATCTGAACCACCGGGCGGACCGGGACGGTTTCTGACCGCCCCGGACCCTCACTGGCTAGGTTGGTGGGGGCGCATTCCAAACAAAGGAAAAGCGATGCACCTCGGAGGAAAAGTAACCACACTGGCGCTGCTTTGCGGGCTGGCGGGTTGTATGGAAACCCCGGCCTTCATGTCAAAGAACGGCCCGGAGTCCGACGCGAATACAGGTATGGAAGACGCCGAAGTCGCCCGGCAAACCAGCAGCTTTACCCAGCCAGAGGGCGAGCAGCGATCAGAGGTGATTACCACGTTGCTTGGCCGCAGTTCGTTGCTGCAATCTGGGTCTGCCTACGACAAGGTCGCGCGTGCGGCACTTGATGCATCGGCGCGTTCGTCCGAGGCAGAGCTGCGCAGCGCCAAACTGCGCGCCGTTGCGATGTCGAAAAACTGGTTGCCAACCTTGGGGCCCAGCATCAGCTTGTCTAGTCTGGGCGATCTAGTTGCGGGTATCCTGATTGAACAAGTGTTGTTTGATAACGGTCGCCGAAAGGCCGAACGCGAATTCGCCGCCGCCGATGTAGAGGTTGCCGCCGTCAATCTGGCGATTGACATGAACACGCGTGTCGAAAGCGCGGTTGCTTTGTATGTGGCGGGGCTACGCGGTGACGAAAAGGCAGCGCTGAACCAACGCGCCCTGTCACGCATGTCAGAATTTGAACGGATCGTTATTGGCCGAGTCGAAGGCGGCATATCAGACCGGGCAGATAGACGCGTCGTCGAAGCAAAGATGAACGATATCCGGTCCGCTCTCGCCTCTGCACAAGAGGCCGCAGGGGCCGCGCGTGCAGAACTTCGCGCAATGACCGGTGAGGGTTTTGACGGCGGCCCGTCAAAGCTGTCCATGGCCCGCCCGCCGCAGAATGCCTATCATCTTAGTGTCATGCTGGCCGAAGCAGAAGCAGGGCGCGCCGTCGCTCAGGCCAAGATGGATCGCGCTGGGTTGCTGCCGCAACTGACCGCCTCGGCCAGTGTTACAAACGGTGGCACAACGGGTGGACTGAACGCTAGTTCCGACCAACCATTTGGCTTTGGCACGCCCGCCTTGCTAAAGGCAATCGAAGCCGCGCGCGAGACCGCCTCGCGTCAGGTTGCCGAAGCCGAAGAAGAGGCGCGCCGCAGTTATAGCCGTCAGGAACAACGACTTGCGTCCTTCAACCGCCAAGAGGCTGAAGCCGCTGAATTGGCCCGCAGCAGCCGAGAGACCTTTCGGTTGTTTCAGGCCCAGTTTAAGGCTGGCCAGCGGACTGTCATGGATGTGGCCGCCATCTACGAGCAGTTGGTCGAACGCGAACAGGCGCATATAGATGCGAAATACGAAGTCATCCTGATCCAGCTTGAAATGGCGCGGGATCTGGGACTTTTGGCTGATGGAGAGAAGATCTGAGTACGAGTACAAAGCCAGCCTCCGTCACGTTGAACGGGGCATCTGGGACCGCAACCGCCCAGAAAACCGCAAAATCGGTAACGCTGACGCTTGCCCAGCCGACTGCAGCGCAGCCTACAGATGCGGCTGCCAATGCCGCGACCAAAAAGCCGACGCTAAAGGCCGTAAAGCGGCGCGCAAAGCCGAAGCCACCGGAGCAAACTGAAGAAGAGGTGCAGGCCAGTGCAAAACGCCAGTCTGTCCTTGACAAAGTACGCGCTACTTTTGCGGCGAAAAAATCTGGGGAACCGGAAATAACAGAGGCTCCGGCTGACCTTGTCGTTGACCCGAATAAAGAAATCAAGCGGCGCGAGGCAGCAGAGGCCGTTCGCAACCGCCTGGCGGCGGAAAAAGCCACCAAAGCACGGCTAAGGCCAGAACCAAGAACGGCAGAGAAACCGCCCGTTGCCAAAGCAGCGAAGATACCCGCTCGGCCACAGGCCGCTATTGCCAAACCCAAATATCAGGCACCCGACACTCCGCCAGCAACCATTCCAAAGACCGCGCCGGGCGAAAAAGGGGTTAAGACAGAGCCTGAGGCATCGCCCTTAACACCAGAGACGCCCGAACAAGTCGGCATTCGCAGTCTTATCGAAGATACAGCTTCGCGGATTGAACATCGCGCGGAACTGATCGCAACGCTTGCCGCCGTGACCGGAACCGAAGTTCCGCTGCGCGATGTCGCTGAATTCATGTGGACCAAATCGCCCGGTGACGTTTCCATCGAGGCGTTGGCCCGCGCGTTGGAAAGCGTCGGTATCCGGCAAAAGATCACCAAAAAGGCGACGATCCGACCGGAATCCTGGCCCGCCCTGACGATGATGACCAATGGTCAGTGCGTACTTGTTCTGTCGCAGGCCGACGATACGCTGACCGTTTTTGACACGACCTGCCCTGATAACCGCGCCGAGGTGCCGGTGGCCGAGTTTGCACCGTTTTTTAGCGGCACAACCCTGACCGGGCGTACGCCGCTGAAACAGATGGCCGCGCGACACGTACCACAGCTGAAAAGCGCACATTGGTTCTGGGGGGAATTCACCAAGTACCGCCGTCAGATCACCGAAATCATGGTGGGCTCGCTGGTGGCCAATCTGCTGGCGGTCGCCGTGGCGCTGTTTTCGCTGCAGGTCTATGACCGGGTGATCCCGCATCAGTCGCAAGCCACTTTGTGGGTGCTGACCATGGGCGTGCTATTGGCCATCGGGCTTGAGGCGGCGCTAAAACTGGCCCGCGCCCGTCTGACGGATGTAGCCGGGCGCCAGATAGAGCTTTCGGTTCAGAAAAACCTGATGCAACGCCTGATCGGCATGCGATCAGACAAGCGTCCGCTGCCGCCGTCGGGCCTGTTCGCGGCGATGCGTGAATTCGGCTCTGTGCGCGAATTCTTTACCTCGTCAACCATCGCAACGCTTGCCGACGTGCCCTTTATCGCGGTGTTCCTGCTGCTGGTTGGGTCCATCGCCGGGCCGATTGTCTGGGCGATCCTGGCTGGTGGTATCCTGATGTTGCTGCCCGCCTACTTCATGCAAAAACGCATGATCGCGCTGACCCGCGCCACGCAGGGGGCCAACGCCAAAGCAGGCCGGCTGCTGCATGAGGTTGTCACCGAGCTGGACACGCTGAAGACGCAGCGCGGCGAAGAAAAGATGATGCAGGTCTGGCAGGAACTGAATGAGCTTTCGTCCAACAGCACCGCCGAACAACGCCGTCTGGCCAGCATGCTGACCTTCTGGTCGCAGGGCGTACAACAGGCGACGTATATCACCGCCGTGGTTCTGGGCACGTTCATGGTGTTTGCCGGGGAATTCACCGTGGGAACGATTATCGCAACCGGCATTTTGACCAGCCGTACGCTGGCCCCGCTGACCCAATTCGCTGGCACGCTGGCCCGCTGGGGCAACGTCAAAACGGCGCTGGAGGGGCTGGATACCATCGCCCATGCCCCGCAGGAAAAAGAGACAGAGCGCACGTATCTGCGTCGTGAAACCATAAGTGGCAATTTCAATCTGAGCGAAATCGGTTTTCGCTATGAGGATGACGGCGCGCCGATTCTGGACATTCCCGGAATATCCATCAGCCAAGGCCAACGCGTCGCCGTGTTAGGGGCCAACGGCTCTGGTAAGTCGACGCTGCTAAAGTTGTTGTCGGGGCTTTATGCACCGCAAAAGGGACGTGTACAGGTGGATGGCACCGATATGGGCCAGATCGACCCGCGCGATCTGCGGCGCAATATTGGCTATCTTAGCCAGGAGGTCCGTCTGCTGTCGGGCACACTGCGCGACAACCTGAACCTGACGATGCTGGAACGCGATGATGAACGCCTGCTGGCTGCGCTGGATTTCGCAGGCTTGGGGCCGTTTGTGCGCGGGCACCATAAGGGTTTGGATATGGAAATCCACGATGGCGGCACCGGGCTGTCCATCGGGCAACGCCAGTCGATTGGCTGGTCGCGGCTATGGCTGCAAAACCCCGGTGTTGTTTTGTTGGACGAACCCACCGCGGCGCTTGATCAGGCCCTGGAAGCGGCGTTGGTCACCCGTTTGGGCACTTGGCTGCATGGGCGGACTGCGGTTATCGCCACGCACCGCATGCCGATCCTGCAACTGACCAATCGCACGATGATCCTGCAGGCAGGCAGGATGGTCGTCGATGGGCCGCGCGACGAGGTGCTGGCGCATATCGCTGGCGCAAACCCAGAGGCCGAAAAATGACCGCCATTGCTGACAACGGTATGATGGATGCGACCCGCGGCCCCAGCCGGATCATCTATGTTGTCGGACTGGCGTTCGTGGTATTCATTGGTTGGGCGGCAATCGCCTGGGTGGACGAAATTGTGCGCGCCGAGGGCGAGGTTGTGTCATCCTCGCGCGCGCAAATTGTGCAGAACCTAGAAGGTGGGATATTGGCGCAACTGCATGTGCGCCAAGGAGATGAGGTCGAGGCCGGGCAGGTCTTGGCAACCTTGCAGGACACCAAATTCCGCACTGTGGTCGATGACCTGCAAGATCAGATTGATGCGCTGGAAATTCGCCGCATCCGCCTGGAATCAGAGATGGGTGGTGCCTATAGCTTTATGGTGTCCGATGAATTAGCCGCCCGCAGTCCGCTTACGTTGTCCTCGGAACAGGCGCTGCTGAATGCGCGTCAGACCGATTTCGCCAGCCGCAGCGATGGTGCACGCGAGGTACTTGATCAGTTGAAGGATGAATTTGCCAACCTTCAACGGCTGTACGACCAGGAAATTGTCGCGCTGATCGAGGTGAACCGCGCCAAAAAGGCGGTCAGTGACGCGCAGATCACCTATAATGAGATCGGGACGCAGGCAGAGTTGGAACTGGCCGAAGAATTCTCACGCACGCTGCAAGACCTGACCTCGCGTCGGCAGGAACTGCGGTTGGCGAAGGATCAGCTGGATCGTACGGTTATCAAGTCCCCCTTGCAGGGGATCGTGAATTCCTTGGCTATCACCACGATTGGCGGCGTCATCCGGCCGGGCGAAGAGATACTGGAGATTATTCCGTTGGGCGAAGAACTGTTTGTCGAGGCGCGGGTGAAGCCGGAAAATATCGCCAGTGTCGAACGCGGGCAGGACGCCACCATCAAGCTGTCGGCCTATGATTACACGATATACGGCACGCTCAAGGGCAAGGTAGATTTCGTGTCCGCCGATACGTTTGAAGATGATCGCAACCCACGTACAGAAGCGTTTTACCGAGTGACACTTCGCGTTGATCGATCCAGCTTTACCGAGCGCCAGCAAGAGATCGAAATCCGCCCCGGTATGCGCGCCACGGCAGAGTTGCAGACAGGGTCAAAAACCGTTCTTAAGTATCTGCTGAAACCGCTCTACAAATCACGCGAGGCTTTGCGAGAGCCGTAGCCGGACCTTAGCCAGCCCGTTGCAGCAAGATTTGCAACGCGCGGTCCAGAACTGTTCCCACTGATACCGGGCGGTTGCCCATGGCCGCCTTGGCCGAGATGACAGAAACCAATCTTGGGTGCGCCCCGCCCTGCACTGCAAAAACCGGCGCACCAGAGGCCCCGAATTCGACTTCGCAGTTCATCACCAAGGTCTCGGCCTGACGGGCCAATACCTGGCAGGGCTGTTGCAGGATGGGAGAGTTGGCCTGTTCCTGCGTATAGGAAATCACGCCAACCGCGTCGCCGCGTTCAGGACGGGCATCGGTGGCAAAAGGCGTGATATCCGCGCCATTGATCGGACGGTTCAGTTTCAGAACTGCCAGATCATGGCCAATCTGCGCCTGCCCATTGCGGACATGAATGTATTCCGGATGCAAAAACGCGCGTGATACCATGCGTGTGGCCTTGGCGGTGTTGCCGCTTAGCCCGGCATCAAAGCGGATCGTTTCCGGGGCAATCTTGCGTCCGTTATGCGGATCAAACAGGCAATGGGCCGCAGTCAACACGACGTCAGGGGCGATCAGTGCGCCGGTGCACATGCCCTTTCCGCCAATATTAAGCCGTCCGACAGCTTCCCAACCGGCGACAGATCTTGCGTCTGTGCCCCGGTCTCCGGCCTGCATTGGTGTTGGTTTTCCAACTCCCAAGCATATGGCCGCGATGATCAAAAGTGCTCGCATTCTTCCTCCAGCAGCATGAGCCTTCAAAATATTCAGAGGTGAGGCGGCAATAGGGTGCAAAAGTGTCGGGCCAAGGCCAATTCAAGGTTTGATTGTGGCAGGCCAACTGGCGCGCCCATGAGGCGAGAAGCTGAAACACTACTTTAGTTTGGGAATATTACCGAGTCATTAATGGCTGACACGGGTAGTGGCCCACAGCCCACCGATTTCCTCTTGGGCGATACGCCCTGCGACCCACAGCGCGATCAGCATGCCCGTGAGCACAGCACAGGCAACACCAAACCACACGCCGACCTCTGACAGCCCTAGAATGCCGACAAATAGCCAGACGAAAAAGGCAACGCCAAAGGCCTGGCGGTAAAGGCCGATATAGACTGTCCAGATCGGCCGTTTCATCGCCTGCAGGAAAGAATTTATTGAAAACAACATCATATACGCAGGCAGGACAAACGACTCGACCCGCAGATAGGCCAGCCCAACCCTTAAAACATCGGGCTCATCATTGAACAGCGTCAGGATCGGTCGCCCGAATATCCACAACAGCGGGCAGGCGATGGCCGTCATGACAAACCCCACCTTCCAGCAGTAAAAGACCGCAGTGCGGACCCGTTCGTAATCCTTCGCCCCGAGGTTCTGCGACGCAATCGGAAGCAGTGCACCGGTCATGCCCAATACCGGTAATAATAGAATCTGTTCCAGCCGAATCGCGATTCCGAAGCCCGCGACGGCGTGTTGGCCGAATCCCTTGAGGGCGTATTGGATGACGAACCCGGACAGAAACATGACCAAAAGCGCAAAGCTGGTCGGCAGCGATTGTAACGAGATTTCCTTAAGGCTGAGCAGGCGCGGCACGAAGTTTTCCGCCCGCAGATCCGCCATAGTATCCAGTCGCAAGACCTGAAGAACCAAAAACGCCATCACGCCGGTCTGGCTAAGCACGGTGGACACCGCCAAACCGTTAAAGCCGACCCCGCCCCAGACGCCGGGGATGCCCCAGATCATCAGCGGGTTCAGCAGGATATTGGCAAAGAAAGCAACAATCATGGCGCGCTGCATCGAACGGCTGTCGCCGTGGGCCTGTAGGATGCCGTTGCAGCCAAAAGCGATCAGAAAACCCGGAAGCGCCAGCGAGAGCCAGAGGTAATAGCTGACGCCGGCCTCGCGGTAGTCACCGGGGGCCGACACCAGCGCGATGACCCGAGGGCCATACCAAGCCCCGGCAACAATCAACGCGATGGCGGCGATTACCGCATAGCTGATGCCTTGCGCCCCGATGCGCCGCGCGCCCCGTGTGTCCTTGGCCCCAAGCGCGTTGCCGACTAGGGCCCCCATGGCCGCCCCCAGCCCGATACCGGCGGACATCGCGATGTAAAACGCCTGAAACCCCAGGGCCAGACCGGCCTGCGCACTGGTGGACAGCATACCCGCGAAATACATATCGACGACGTTATACAGCGTGTTGAACAGCATTCCGATGGCGGCGGGCACCGCAAGTGTGCGGAAATGCCCGCCAATAGGCCCGGTCGTCAGGTCACGGTTCTGGGTTTTTGCCATAGATCGGCTTTCTACCGATTTATGGCAAAGCGCAAGATGCCTTAGTCTTCGGCGTAATAGCCAACGACGTCGCCATCGGTGGTCACGCCCAGCCCGTTCAGCAGGCGATTGACGTAGTTGAAATAGCCGACGATCTGGTTGATCTCTAGGATTTCACCATCGTCCCAGCCGGATTGGCGCAGCGCTTCAACGTCGACCTTGGTCATATCGCCGGGCGAAACTGTGAGTTTGGCCGTATGGCGCAGCGCCTCAAGTTCCTGGCCGTCAAAGGCATCCTCTGGGCGGTGCGCCTGCAGTGCGGCCTCTATGGCATCGGCGCGGGTGTCGTCGCCGATCAAGTGCCGCGCGTTAGACCAGTGGTTGGCATAGGAATAAGGACAGCGGTTCAGGGTCGAGACATAAGAACTGATGACTTCTTGAAACCACATCGGAATCGTATTGCTGTCGTCATGCAAACAAGCACGGTACAGCGTGACATGGCCGTGCATCGTATTGGGCCGCAGCGAATGCACGCGCATTACGTTATCGACCGTCCCATGTGGCGTGCGTGCGCGATCCAGCGCGGTCTTTAGCGGCGCATCCGCGTCCTCATCGGAAATCATCTTTATCCAGGCTGACATGGTCGCTCTCCGGCTGGGTTTTGGGCATCATTGATAAATCCGCTGCCTAGCGCAAAGGAAATGCGCGGTGTTCGGGCGATTATGCCGCCCGAATTTAGGGCAGTCGCGGACAGGATGGTCGCCTTTGCTTGCGTAACGGAGCGCTTTGGCGTTGACTGGAACCGCACCGGATCGTCCTATGCTTGGATGGCCGGAACCGGGGTGGGGTGCATATGACTGGACAGACGCCGATGATAAAGGCCGAGAACCTGGATAAGTTCTATGGCGATTTTCACGCGTTGAAAGATGTCAGTATCACGGTCGAACAGGGCGAGCGGGTGGTAATTTGCGGGCCGTCTGGGTCTGGCAAATCAACGCTGATCCGTTGTTTCAATGGGTTAGAGAGCCATAATTCCGGTACCCTGATCGTGGATGGTATCGAGGTGTACGAGGGGGCCAAAGAAATCCGCCGCCTGCGCCAAGAGGTCGGGATGGTGTTTCAGCAGTTCAATCTGTTTCCACATCTGACCGTGTTGGAAAACTTGACCATCGGTCCGATGAAAGTGCGCGGTGCCACCAAGGCGCAGGCCGAAGACACCGCGCGCAAATACCTCGACCGCGTACATATCCCGGAACAGGCTGGCAAATACCCCGCGCAATTGTCCGGCGGTCAGCAACAGCGCGTGGCGATTGCTCGCAGCCTGTGCATGGAAACCCGCGTGATGCTGTTTGATGAGCCGACATCGGCGCTTGACCCCGAGATGATCAACGAAGTGCTCGACGTTATGGTCGAACTGGCGGGCACCGGCATGACAATGGTCGTAGTCACGCATGAGATGGGGTTCGCGCGCAAAGTGGCCGATAAAATGGTCTTTATGGAAGAGGGCCGCATCGTCGAGGTGTCCCCGCCTGAGACGTTCTTTACCAACCCATCCAGTGAACGCTGCCGCCTGTTCCTTGATCAGATACTGGAGCATTAGGATGGCCGCGACGCAGATGTCAGCCCTTAAGGGTGCCGCATTGCGACGCCCGCCAGCGCATCAGCGGTTCTTTGGCTCTGTGCCGGTGTCGGTGGCGATCTACCTGATCGTGGTCGGCTTCATCGCCTATGGCTCTTATGTTGGGGCGCGCAACATGGGCTATAACTGGCAGTGGTATCGCATTCCACAGTACCTCTACACCTTCACCGACGATGGGTTTCAGTGGGGAGAGATTGCATACGGGCTTGTCTCGACCCTGAAACTGTCGATCACCGCCTTTGCGCTAGCTACGGTGCTGGGCCTGCTGGTGGCGTTGCTACGGCTGTCGGACCTTGTGGTCGGCAACGCGACGGCCATCGGCTTTCTTGAATTGATCCGCAACATCCCGCTGCTGGTGCTGCTGTACCTGTTTTATTACGTGCTTGGCCCGATCTTTAAGATGGATCGCTATACCGCCAGCGTACTGACGCTTGGGGTGTTCCATGCGGCGTTAATATCGGAAATCCTACGGGCGGGGATCAATGCCGTCGCCACCGGCCAGTGGGAGGCGGCAAAGTCAATCGGGATGACGCAGGCGCAGACCTATCGCTATATCGTTTTGCCACAATCCGTGCGCTTTATGCTGCCCCCGATGACTGGCGAGGTGGTGCATCTGATCAAATCCTCGGCCATCGTCAGCGTCATTGCTGTCGCCGAACTGACAACGGTGGGCCGCAATATCATTTCCGACACCTACATGAGTTTCGAAATCTGGTTCACTATTGCTGCCGTTTACATGGCGGTGACGCTGATCCTGTCCGTCGGCGTGTCCTATCTTGAGCGGAGATATGCCGTTGACCAATAGCCAAATAAAAACCGCTCACTCATCAAGGAGGTTACACGATGAAATTTACCCGTAGAATGCTGGGCCTTGCCGTTGCGGCGGTGGCTGCCACCGGTCTGGCGCTGCCCGCCGCGTCGCAAAGCGCCACGCAAGCGCTGTCAAGCGAAAGCGTTATTGAAACGATCAAGCAAGACGGCGTGCTGCGCATTGGTCTGTCGTTGTTCGTGCCATGGTCGATGCGTGACAAGAACGGCGATCTGATCGGGTTTGAGTTGGACGTAGGTCGCCAGCTTGCCGAAGACATGGGCGTCGAGGTTGAGTTCGTGCCGACCTCTTGGGATGGCATCATCCCGGCGCTGGTTGCTGGCAACTTTGATGTCATTATCTCTGGCATGTCTGTCACGTCGCAGCGCAATCTGACGGTCAACTTCTCTGATCCCTATGCCTATTCCGGTCTGGCCATCCTGGCGAATAAATCGATGACCGAAGGCATGGCACTGGATGATCTGAATTCACCGGACGTGACATTCTCGGCGCGTCGCGGCGCGACCCCGGCGGTTGTGATCGCCAAACGCTTCCCAGAGGCGACATTGCTGTTGTTTGATGAAGACGGAGCCGCCGCACAGGAGGTTCTGAACGGCAATGCCCACGCCACCATGTCGTCGCAGCCAACCCCGAACCGCGAGGCTGGTCGTAACCCGGAAACCCTGTCGGTGCCGTTCCCGGAATTGTTTGACCCCCGCGGCGAGGCCTTTGCCCTGCGCAAGGGTGACCCGGACGCGATGAACTTTTTCAACAACTGGATCGCACAAAAATGGCGCAGTGGTTGGCTGGATGAGCGTCACCAGTATTGGTTCAACTCGGAAGAGTGGGCCGACATGGTCGCGCAGTAACGCATGAACTTTGCTCGGGGCGGGTGTCTGCCCCGAGCGTTTCCAAAGGACATATCAGTGCGCAGTTTTCTCTCTCGGCTACGATGGCCTGATTACCTGATCCTGGCGGTGCTGGTCGGGTTCTTTGGCTATATTGCCTGGTCGATAGAGGGCACGCTGAACTATAAATGGCGGTGGGAGCTGATCCCCGGCTATATCATCGGCTGGCATTCCGGCCGCGAGGAGTATTTCGCAAACCTGTTGTTACAAGGCCTGGTCGCGACGATCCGCATCAGCATCTACGCCGGCATACTGGCGGTGATCCTTGGGACAATTCTGGGCATCGCGCGTTGTTCGGCCAATCTGACCATTCGCATGCTGGCGCGGACCTATCTGGAATTCCTGCGTAACATTCCGCCTGTCGTGGTCGTCTTCATCTTTTTCTTTTTCCTGTCGCAGCAACTGATCGACGCGCTGAACCTTGAACGCTGGGCGCGTGGTATTGCCCGTCAAGAAGACAACGGCGTTTGGGAGTTCTTTTTCGGCGAAATGCGCCGCTTTCCGTCGCTGATTTCCGGCGTCATCGTTCTGGCCCTGTTTGAGAGCGCCTTCGTCGGCGAGATCGTGCGCGCGGGCATCCAGTCTGTCAGCACCGGCCAACGAGAGGCCGCGCGCTCCATCGGGATGAGCCGCTTTCAAGAGATGCGTTACATCGTTCTGCCACAGGCCCTGAAGCGCGTGATCCCGCCGCTGGCCAATCAGTTCATCACACTGATCAAGGACAGCTCTATCATCTCGCTGATCTCGGTGCAGGAGCTGACGTATAAGACCGTCGAACTCGTGGCCTCGTCGCGCATGATATTTGAGGCGTGGATCACAACGGCTGCCTTCTATTTCGTCATCTGTTTCGGCTTGTCGCGGGTGTTTGCACGGCTGGAACGCAAGCAAGACTCGCGGGGCTAAATGGGCGCTATGGTCCCTTGATGCAAAAATACTCGGCCCTTTCGCTGCTGCGTCACGCGCTGAACCGGCACACCGGATGGGCCCCCGCCTGGCGCAGCCCGCCGTTGCGCGATGAATACGATGTCATCGTGATTGGTGCCGGTGGGCATGGGCTGGCGACGGCGTATTATTTGGCCAAGGAATACGATGTTACTAACGTGGCCGTGCTGGACAGTGGCTGGCTGGGCGGCGGTAACGTGGCGCGCAATACGGTCACCGTGCGGTCGAACTATATGCGCGATGCGTCAATCCCGTTCTACGTCAAATCGGTCGAGATGTATGACGGCCTGACGGATGAGCTGAACTTCAACATGATGCATTCCAAGCGCACCATGATTGATGTTGTGCAGACCTGGGGCAAGCTGCGCGAACTGCGGCGCAGGCAGCTAACGATGGATATCTATGGCTCGACCTATCAGAAGATCACGACGGACGAACTGCGCCGACGCATCCCCGCGCTGACGGGCGGTGGGCCGGACGCGCGGCTGCCGATCCTTGGAGGCATGGTGCATACCGATGCCGGGGTGAACCGGCATGATGCGGTCGCCTGGGGCTACGCGCGGGGTGCAGATGCGCGCGGCGTTGAAATCCATCAGCAAACACCAGTGACCGCGTTGCTGCGCGGGGCGGATGGGGCGATTTCCGGTGTTCAAACTCCGCGCGGTGTGGTTAAGGCCAAGAAGGTTGCCGTTGCTGTGTCGGGCCACACAACGACGCTGACCGAAACCGCCGGGCTGCGCCTGCCGCTGCGCACAATGAACCTGACTGCTTTCGTGTCTGAACCGGTCAAGCCACTGGTGGATGTCATTGTGAATTGCCCCGACGCCGGATTCTATTTCAGCCAGTCCGACAAGGGCGAAATGGTGATCGGCGGCGCGCCTGATCCGGGGCAAAGCTTTCGCCGCGATATCAAACAGAACGTATTTGAGGATACCGTGAGCGCGATGCTGTCGCTGTTCCCGTCGTTCAAGAAACTCAAACTAATGCGGCAATGGGGCGGACATCTGGATATTGCGCCAGATGCCTCGCCGATCATGGATCAGACGGATATCGCCGGGCTTTTCGTCACTGCTGGTTGGTGGGGCGGCTATAAGGCCATTCCAGCGGGCGGGCTGACGCTGGCACATTTAGTCGCCACCGGTGCGCCGCATCCCTTGATGGCTCCGTTCACGCTAAACCGGTTTCGCAGCCTCGATTTCGTCATGGAATCGGGCACGACGACAGCGAGGTAGCCCGCGATGATGTTGATCCCCTGTCCGTTCTGCGGGCCGCGCAATGAAAGCGAGTTCATGTATGGCGGACCTGTGCGGGCCGACCGGCCAGATCCGAATGCAGTCAGCGATGCGGAATGGGTCGATTACCTGACCGTCGTGCCAAACCCGATTGGACCGGTGCATGAACGCTGGTGGCATGTGCGTGGCTGTGGAACGTGGCTAACGATTTGGCGCGATACGCGCAGCCATGACATTGTGGAAGGCCCTGACGATGCAAAGGGCTAGGCTGACGTCAGGCGGGCGCATTGACCGCAGCAAAGTGCTGGGGTTTACCTTTGACGGACGGGAGTATCAGGGGTTTCAGGGCGACACGCTGGCCTCTGCCCTTTTGGCCAATGGCGTTCGGCTGACCGCGCGCAGTTTCAAATATCACCGCCCGCGTGGCATCATTGGCGCGGGGGTTGAGGAACCCGCGACATTGGTGGAGTTGCTGGGCGAGGATGCCTCTGGTAACCGCCCTGCGACCACGGTTTTGCTAAAAGGTGGGCTGCGGGCGCGGTCAGTCAACTGCTGGCCCTCGCCGAGGTTTGATCTGGGCGCGGTGACGCAATTGATATCGCGGGTGCTGCCATCTGGGTTCTATTACAAAACGTTCAAGTGGCCGAATTGGGATTGGTATGAACGTTGGATTCGCAAGGCGGCCGGGCTTGCGGGCGCGCCGTCATGCCCGCCTGCGCAGGGTCGGTTTGAGAACCGATATGCCCACGCTGACGTCTTGATTGCCGGGGCTGGTCCTGCCGGGTTGAGGGCGGCACTAACGGCGGCGCGGGCCGGGCAGCGGGTGTTTTTAGCGGATGAGGGGACAGAGGCAGGCGGAAGTCTGTTGAACCGTCGGCTTTTGATTGGGGGCGCACCCGCAATGAATTGGGTGGCTGATGCTGTCCGGGAACTAGATAGGCTGCCTAACGTTACCCATCTGCAAAACGCAACTGCCTGGGCGTACCGCGAGCATAACTATCTGATGGTGAATGAAAAATCGCCAAGCCTGCCCGGCGTGCTGGAACGAAATTGGCGCGTGCGAGCGAAGCGCGTGATAGTGGCGACCGGCGCGATTGAGCGCACGCTGGTGTTTGCCAACAATGATCGGCCGGGCGTCATGCTGGCCTCTGCGGTGCAGGCCTTTGTCAACCGCTACGGAGTGCGGCTCGGCAACCGTGCAGTGATCTTTACCAACAACAACAGTGCCTATGCGGTGGCTGCTGATCTTGTGGCCGCAGGGGTGCAGGTCGCGGCCATCGTTGATAGTCGCCAAACTGTGCCGGAAGACGCCCACGAAATGGCGGGGCAAGTGGAGGTGCTGGCGGGTTACAATGTGCTTTCGGCTTTTCGCGGTTTCTCTGGCGCTTTATCGTCGGTCACCGTGCAGGATCAAAACGGCGCGCGTCGCCGGATAAAATGCGACCTGCTTGCCGTGTCTGGTGGTTGGAATCCGGCGGTGCATTTGTTTTCGCAGTCACGCGGCAGCCTGCGGTATGACAAGGGGCTTGCCGCCTATCTGCCGGGCATCCCAGCGCAGAACGTTGAGTGCGTTGGGGCCGCAGCTGGCGAGATGACGCTGAAAGAAGAGCCGCCCTATGCGATAGAGCCGCTTTGGCAGGTCGCGCCGCTGTTGCGCCCTGATAAGGCCTTTCTGGATATCCAGAATGACGTCACCGTCGCCGATGTGCATCTGGCCCTGCGCGAGGGCTACGGTAACATTGAGCATGTCAAACGCTACACCACCGGCGGCATGGGGATTGATCAGGGCAAGACCGGCAATATCAACATCACCGGCACGGTTGCCTTGCAACAGGGCGTTCCGATGGCCGAGGTCGGCACAACGACATTTCGGTCGCCTTATACGCCGGTGTCCTTTGGTGCGATGGCGGGCATCCGCGAGGATAGCGTTGTCTTGCCCTATCGCCATACGCCGGTGACTGGATGGAACGTCGCCAACGGTGCCGAGATGTATGAATCCGGCGCGCGGTGGCGCAGGCCGGGATACTTTCCGCGAACAGGTGAGACGCTGCAAGACAGTATCAATCGCGAGGCGCGTGTCGTGCGCGAGGCGGTCGGGGTTTATGACGGCTCTCCGCTGGGGACGTTTGAGTTGAAGGGGCGCGATGTGGGCCGCTTGCTGGACCATATCTATACTAACATCATGTCAACGCTGAAGGTTGGCCAGTGTCGTTACGGGCTGATGCTTAGTGACAGCGGGCTGATCATGGATGACGGCGTGGCAATGCGGTTGGGCGAACATCGCTGGATGATCTCGACCTCGACTGGGAACGCGGATGCCGTGAGTGGCCATATTGAGGAATTGCTGCAGACTGAATTTGGCGATTGGAATGTCTTTGTCACCACCGTGACCAGCCAATGGAACAACGCCACCATTTGCGGGCCGCGCGCGCGGGAGGTGATGCTGGCGCTGGGCACCAACATTGACCTGACGCCAGACGCACTGCCGTTCATGCATTTTGCCGAAGGGCAGGTGGCGGGGATGGCCGCGCGGGTCGTGCGGGTCAGTTTTACCGGAGAACTGTCGTTTGAGGTCAACGTCGCACCCCGCGATTTGCCTGCGTTGTGGCAGGCGATTTTGCAGGCTGGCGCACCGTTTGGGATAACGCCAGTAGGGTCAGAGGCGAACCACGTGCTGCGCGTCGAAAAGGGGTTCCTGTCGCTGGGGCACGAGGTGGACGGCACGGTCGACCCGTATGATTTAGGCTTGGGCTGGGCAATGTCGAAAAAGAAGCCGGATTATTTGGGCAAGCGGTCAGTGGCGCTGCGCCGGGCTGGTGGTGCGGTGCGGCGAGAGCTGGTGGGGATATTGCCTGTTGATCCGGGTCGGATGGTGCCAGAGGGCGCACCGCTAACGCCCGGTGGCGCGCGCAAAGCGACAGAGGGGCTGGTGACCGCCTGCGTCTATAGCGTGGTGTTGGACCGCTGGGTCGGGCTTGCGCTGTTGGAAAATGGACGTGCGCGGATGGGTGAGCAGGCGCATGTGCGACTGGTTGATGACGTGATCCCGGTGCAGATCACCGCGCCGGTGTTTCACGACCCGGATGGTCAGAGGATGAGAAGCTAGCATGGGATATGACGTTCGCATCACGCGGCTGCCGACCTTTGCCTTGTTCGATCTGAAGGGACCAGAACAAGCGCTGGGCGATTGGTACGACGGGTTGCTTGTGTTCCCGGCAAAACCGAATTCCTTGACCCGGAGCGATGGTTGTGAACTGTTTCATATTGGCCCACAACGCTGGCTGCTAAGGGCAGAGTTGGCGCAAGAGCATGCCTTGCAAGATGCGCTGCGCCCGGAATTGGCCCCGCCAGAGATTAGCATCGTGCCGGTGTCGGATACGCTGTGTTTCCACAGGATTTCCGGCCCGGATGCGGGGGAAATCATGGCGATTGCTTGCTCGCTAGATTTGCATCCCTCGGTATTTGCCGAAGACGCCGTCAGCTATACAGAGGCGTTTGGGCAAAAGGCGCTGGTGCTGCGCTGTGCGGATGGTTTTGATTTGGCGGTCGAGCAGAGCTTTGGTGATATGCTGGCGGATGTCCTGGCGCGGGCGATGGGCTAGGCCCGGATTTGCACGATACCGTTTTCGACGCGCGTCTCGAATGTCTTCATCGGGCGGGTCGCAGGGGCACCGACGGGGCGACCATCGCGCACATCGAACGCGCCTTGATGCAGCGGGCATTCGATGACATGGCCGTCAAAATAGCCGTCACACAAGTCTGCGCCACCATGATTACACAGCGCCAGCGAGGCAAAGATGCCACTGGGCGTGTCATAGATTGCCAACATACGCTGGCCAAAATCCACCCGCGTCACCCAGTTCTGTTCAAGCACATCACGGGCGATGACGTCACGCCAAACGGGTTCAGCCATGTTTGCGGGCGAACAGTTGGCGCAGGATATCGCGATGCGCCCCGATATAGCCGTCAGGTTCCACGTGAATGTGGTCTTTCAGCTTTTCGTGCAGGGCGGGTAGGGCGTGATAGGGCACGCTGGCGACATAGTGATGTTCGGCATGGTAGTTCATGTTCCAGCACAGGAACCGCCAAGGCGCAGACACCATATTGGTGCGGGTGTTTTCGTGCATCTGGGGCACGGTCGGACGGCCCACATGTTCGGTCATCCGCACAAAGCGCATCACCGGCTCGCCCAGAAACAGCGGAATGATCCAGTACCAGATCAGCCCCCACCAGCCGATGATCGCCATAGCGGCGAAAATGCCCACATAAAGCGTCAGCATCAATCGCGCATCGCGGTAGACGGCGGCGTGTTCGACTTTGGGGATGAACCCCTTTTCCGTCTCACTGAGCCGTCCGCTGGCATGGCGAAACAGCTCGGTAAACTTGGCGCGCCAATAGGGCAGCGCGCTAAGGTACAGCAGGTATTCGCGCAGGGTCTTGGGCATCGGGATCATTTCGGGGTCTTCGCCGGTGACCTGCGTATAGGTGTGATGATCGCAGTGTTCATAGCGGAAAAAACGATGCGGCAGGATGATGATCAGCCCGCAGATTTGCCCGACGATATCGTTCAGCCGCCTCGTGCGAAACACGGTGTAATGTACGCATTCATGCTGCAGCGAGAAGAAATGCACCAGAATGATGCCCTGTACAAACATCGCGGGCCAAATCAGCCAACTGTCCCAGGCTAGGGTGATCAGGGTGCTGGTCGTGGCCAACATCAGCAACCAAAGCGCAAGGCGCAGCAGCGATTTGCTGTTAGAGCGTTGCATCAGGCTTTTCAGGTCTTCGCGTGATAATTTGCCCTCGGCCAGAGCCTGTGTCAGGGGCGTGGTGATCGCTTTTGGCATGTGGGTCTCATGTTATTGCCGGAGCTTCAAAAGGGCTACCGACACCGGAGACGGGAGTGCTCCGCACCATGAGGCCGACATGTGGCGCGGCCTCATTATTTATCATCCTAAGCAGCCCGTCGCGCGTTATCAAGCGTAGGCACGCAATCCGATGTCAGGATCCGGGGCGTCAAAAAGCGCGGCGGCGCAGGGGAAACGCTCTAGGATTTGCGCGCCCCGCGGCAGCCGGTCAGCCCGAAATACGCCGTGGTCCCACAGTGCAATGCCATCGACCATGATCGTCGCGTCAAACACGTTCCACGAGATTTCGCCGGGCGCATAGGTTCCGCAGGTGTGGAAATGCAGGATACGCGGGTTGCCAAAAGCCGCTCCGCCCCAACGTTCATAGTTGTCCCGCATATCCCAATGATAACCGCAACCTGGGTGAATGCCCGCATGCCAAGAATGCACATAGTTGCGGTCGATCCCGAAAAGCTCTGCCACCCGGTCATATTGCGCATTCGCCCGCGTCACATCCCAAGGCGCGCCGTCAAATCCGGTTAGCCTGCCGTCTTGCATGATGGCGTGAACCGGGCGGGTGAACTCAACCGTGTAATCGTCGTAGTATTTCGACCCGGTGCCAGTCAGAAACCCGGTGGCGACGCGACCGGAAAAGCTGTGGGCGGGGACCGGAGTGAAAACCGACATGGGAAAGCGCAGAATGGATGTGTCGCCGGCAGCCGTCAGATCCATGTTGGGGCGACCGATGACGTCCGTGCCTGCGGGGCAAGTGATGCGCACTTCTTCGGCGCTATCCAGCGCCGCATTAACCTGCGACTTTAGTTCCAGAAACGCGCCGTGGTGGCCAGTACCGAACCCCGACGCCAGTAGATCAAGGTTCAGCGCAAAGCTGACGACGATTGTCTTGCCGTCCGGCATGTCAGAGAATCGCAGTTGATCGCCAAGGCGGGCGAGGAACAGGATGATATCAGCGGCCTCAAACCGCGCTAATAGGTCATCGCACAGATGCGGATTGCCGGGGTTGAATCCCACATCAACGGTGTCGACCGTCAGGCCAAGGTCTTGGGCTGCGTCCGCAACACAGGGCGCAACATCTGCGCTGAAATATCCGAAGTCTGCAGGTTCATAGGCAATAAGCAGGCGATCCCCCGGCTGTGCCCCAGCGCAGTTGACCAACAGGTTCTTTGCCCCCCGCGCTGGTGTTGTCGCAGGTATTGTTCTTGGCACCGCGTCCCCCGAGGTAGTGTTTTTTGCAGGCTAGTCGTTGACGGGGGCGGATAACCATTTGATTGTCATAATGCTGTGCATTAGTTCTGCTAATATGATTGTCAACTTGCCATACTCTGCGCTTCGCGCGTTTGAGGCTGTCGTACGACACGCTAATTTCTCGGCGGCGGCGGTGGAATTGGGCGTCAGCCAAAGCGCGATGAGCCAACATGTGAAATCGCTAGAGGAATGGTTGGGGCATGATCTGTTGGTGCGCGGCGCGCGCCGATCAACTCCCACGCGCGAGGGCGAGCAACTGGCGCGAGCCATTGCCGACGGGCTGGGGCGGATTTCGGATGTATGCTCTGATCTGCGCGACCGCACGCGGTCTGACAAAACCATTGTCATCAGTTGCCTGCCGGGGTTCGCCTTTACTTGGCTATTTCCGCGCCTGTTGCGGTTCGATCTGGCACATCCGCATTTATCGATTTCGATTGCCACAGATACCGGACAAGGCCCAATTTTGGGGCCGGATGCGGATGTTGGCATCCGCTATGGCTTTGGAGATTATCCCGGTTTTCACGTCGAACGCCTGATGGAAGAGCATCTGTTTCCGGTCTGCGCGCCTTCATTGATGAACAGCGATCCGGGCTTGCCCGACGTGGCCGCCCTGACACATCACACGCTGTTGCAGGACGAAAACCTGAACTTTGGCGGGTCAAATCCTACGTGGGATTACTGGGCCGAAGAATGCGGCGTGCAACTGCCGCTGCCGCGTCGCACGCGCCGGTTAGGGCAGGCCAATTTGGTAGTGCAGGCCGCAATAGAGGGGCTGGGCGTGGCGCTGGGGCGCGAGCCTTTGGTGATCGACGCGTTGATTGATGGGCGTCTGGTGCGCCCCTTGCCGCAAATCACCCGCTCGCCGCTGTCATACTGGTTGGTACATCGACGAGATGCGCATCAAAACGGCAAAGTTGCTGAATTTGTAAGCTGGATTCATACCGAAGTGCAGGCGCAGCCGGACGTGCCTGAACTTGTGTCGTTATAATTAGGTCGCCTAATGTCAGTCATAATTCATCTGACATGGATCGTGCTGGGCACTTGATGCATAGTCAACGCGCTGGGTTGCACAAAAAGGGGGCGGAAAATGTATCTGAAGAACTGCTGGTACGTTGCAGGCTGGAGCAAAGATTTTGGTCGCAGCCTAAAGCCAGAGATGATTCTAGGCGAAAGCATCGTGTTTTACCGACAGGAAAACGGCGAGCCCGTCGCGCTGGAAGATGCATGCCCACACCGCAAATTGCCGTTGTCGGCGGGTAACCTAAAGGGCGACACTGTGGAATGCGGCTATCACGGGCTGACATTTGACTGTTCGGGTGCCTGTGTGGCTGCGCCGACGCAGCAAGGTAGCATCCCGCGCCGTGCCGTGGTGCGCAGCTATCCTGTGGTCGACCGTTATCGGCTGTTGTGGATCTGGATGGGCGATGCTGACCTTGCCGACCCGGATCAGATTTTCCCGATTGAGAATTTCGATGACACCACTTGGGGGCTGACTGACGGTGGCGTGTTGGATATCGACTGTAACTACCTGTGGGTCTGCGACAACCTGCTGGACCCCAGCCATGTGGCCTGGGTGCATGTGACGTCTTTTGCCGGGGCGGGCACCGATGACGCGCCGCTAAAGCTGGAAAAGACCGACCGGGGCGTCATCGTCTCGCGGTGGATTTTCGGGCAGCCGCCATCGCCCTATTACGCCAATCTGGTGCGGTTCAAAGGCGATTGCGACCGGCTGCAGCACTATGAAATGTGCCTGCCCGCGATTGCGCTGAACAAATCCATCTATACGCCGCCGGACACCGGTGGGTACGGCACGGAACCGGGCGCGCAGACCTACATCAACATCTCATATAACTTCATGACGCCAATTGATGCGGACCGGACGCGGTATTTTTGGTTTCAGCACCGCAATACAGACCCAGACAACCAAGAAGTGTCGGATTTCATGAACGCCGGGGCGAAAATGGCGTTTGAGGAAGACCGCGAGGTGCTGGAAAAGGTGCACGCCGGGATGAAAGACCCGGCAACGCCGTTCATTGATCTGGGGCTTGATGCCGGGGCCAAGCAGTTCCGGCTAATGCTGGACCGGGCGATTGCGGCAGAGGCATCTTAAGCCTCTTCGTGCACAGCGGCGAGTTTCTCCCAATCAAACGTCACGCCTATGCCAGGCGTATTCGGCGCGACGGCAAGGTGATTTTCGACCACCAAGGGCCGGGTGGTGTATTGGTCGATGGGAAACGAATGCACCTCTAGCCAGCCGCTGTTTTGCTGCGCAGATACAAGACTGACCTGCAATTCCTGCATGCCGTGGCTGCAAACTGGAATATCGTGCTGGCGCGCCAATTCGGCGACTTGAAGCCAACCGGTGATGCCGCCGCAATTGCTGGCGTCGGGCTGAATGAACGACAGGCCTGCGTCGGCAAAGGCATATTCGAACTCGTGTATCGTATGCAGGTTCTCGCCCATGGCCAGAGGCATCCCGGTTTCGCGGGCAATACGGCCATAGCCCTTGTAATCGTCGGGAATAGTAGGCTCTTCGAACCAAAGAATATCGAACGGTTTGAAAGCATTGGCGGCGGCAATCGCCTGATCGACGGACATCGCATAATTGGCATCGACCATAAAGGCCACGTCCGGGCCGATAAGCTCTCGGATGGCCTTGATGCGGGTGACATCCTCGGCCAGTTCGGGCTGACCGATCTTGATCTTGATGGCATTGAACCCACGCGCCAGATAGCCGCGGGTTTGGTCTAGCAGTTTCGGCAGCGGAAAGTTCAGATCAATCCCACCGGCGTAGGCCTTACATCGGTCGGACGCCCCGCCAGCCATCTTCCAAAGCGGCTGGTTCGCCTGTTTGCCGCGCAAATCCCACAGCGCGATATCGACGGCGGAAATGGCAAACGACGCGATGCCACCACGGGCGACGTAATGCACATGCCATTGCATCGCTTCATACAGCGCCTCAATGTTGGTGGCGTCTTGGCCGATCAGAAAGGGCGTCAGGTCGTGGTCAATCATCGCCAGAATCGCATGGCCGCCCTTGCCGCCGGTATAGGTATAACCGGTGCCTTCGGTCCCATCATCAAGGCGCACGGTCGCTGTGATCAGCTCAAAATGGGTATGATCGCCGTGCTTGGCGTCCGACAGAACCTCTGCCAGCGGTATTTGAAAGCGGCGGGCGGTGACGGCTGTGATCTTTGGCATATGATGCGGGTCCATTCTGCGCGGGTGGAGGCATAGCCTAAACCGAATTGGCAGGGGCGGCATAGGGGCCGAACGGGGTGGTCTTCATCAATGCACAGTCTCTGCGCGCGTTTGGGCCATGTTTATATAGGCCGGGTTGGCTATGTCTGGCATCAAGACAGCAATTGATCGGAGCATGATATGCCCCCCGTTACCCCACAGGCCCGCATTGGCCATGTTCACCTGAAAGTCGCCGATCTGGATCGGGCGATTGGGTTTTATTCTGGTGTGCTTGGGTTTCAAATTACTCAGCGCTTTGGCGCGCAGGCGGCGTTTCTGGCGGCCGGGGATTATCACCACCATATCGGGTTGAATACCTGGGAAAGCCAAGGCGGTACGCCGCCGCCACCGGGTCATACAGGGCTGTACCATACGGCGTTCCTGTACCCCGATCGCGCCAGTTTGGGTGATGCAATCCGCCGCGTCATGGCTACCGGGCTGAACCTGACGGGGGCTGCTGACCATGGCGTCAGCGAGGCGGTCTATCTGGATGACCCGGATGGTAACGGCGTCGAACTTTATCGCGATAAGCTGATGGAAGACTGGCCCCGAGATGCCGATGGCGGGATTGCCATGGTGAATAGCCCTTTGGATGTGCAAGCATTGATCGCAGAGGCTGAGGCGCAAGTTTAAACTGGCCCGGTTCTGCCGTGACATATGGTTGATACAAAGGCGGGCTAAACACCTGCGTACTGAAGGTCGGCATTTGCCCTTCCCCAAATCAACTGCCGCCTTTACCCCCGGCCCTCGCCCGGCCGGGGGTGCCTTTGGGCGGGCACTGTTGCTCTGGACCTTGGCCGCAGTCGGGCCTAGTCTGCGCCCAAACAGTGGAGCATCGCATGGCAACCGGAACCAACATTCGCACATATTTTCAAGGCACTTGGCATGATGGCGACGTGCCGATCATGCGGGCGGCGGATCATGGCAGCTGGCTGGGCACGACGGTGTTTGATGGCGCGCGCTATGTGCAGGGGGTTGCGCCGGATTTGGCCGCGCATTGCGCCCGGGTCAATCGATCTGCCGAGGCGTTGATGATAAAGCCGACGGTCACGGCAGAAGATATGGTGCAGATCGTGTGGGAGGGGCTGGCCGCCTATCCCAAGGACGCCGCAGTTTATATTCGCCCAATGTACTGGGCGCTGGATGGCTCACCGCTGGCGATTGTGCCTGCGGTGGGGCCGACGGGATTTGCGATTTGCCTAGAGGAAATTCCGATGGCTGGGCCTGATGCCACGGCGACGCTGACCACCACGCGGTTCTGCCGTCCGGTTCTGGAAAGTTCTGTTGTGAATGCCAAAGCAGGCTGTCTGTACCCCAATAATGCCCGTATGTTGGCCGAGGTGAACGCCAAGGGCTATGGCAACGCGCTGGTCGCGGATGCGATGGGAAATGTCGCCGAAAGCGCCACAGCCAACGTCTTTATGGTCAAGGACGGAGAGGTGTTTACCCCGATTGGCAACGGCACATTCCTGACCGGAATCACCCGGTCGCGGCATATGTCAAACCTGACGCTGGATGGCGCGGCAGTGCATGAAGCAGTGCTGAGTTTCGATGATTTCCGGGCTGCGGATGAGGTGTTCATGTCGGGTAACATGATGAAAGTGACCCCGGTGACTGAATTTGACGGAACGCATTATCAGGTTGGTCCGATGACGCGCAGGGTGCGCGAGATGTATTGGGATTGGGCGCATTCCGGGGGGTGAGAATACCCCGAAAGGACGATATGAATTGCATCGGAAAATCATCGGAATTCCATCGGACTATTGGCCCGCGCCAATTTTGCACAGTTGCCAGATCGCGGCCCGGGTGCCATGATATTCAGCGGACCAGGGAGGCCCCAAGATGCGTAAATTCCTTGTTGTGCTTGATGACAGTCGCGAATGCCTGAATGCAATGCGGTTTGCCGCGATGCGCGCATCGCATACGGGCGGCGGCGTGCAGGTATTGTCGATCATCCCGCCGGATGAGTTTCAGCACTGGATCGGTGTCGGCAACATCATGCGCGAAGAGGCGCGGGAACGGATTCACGCCCATTTCGAGGTGTTCGCCAAGTGGATGCGCGACAAGCAAAACATCGACCCGGAACTGGTCGTGCGCGAGGGCGAGGCCGTGCCCGAGATTTTGGGGCAGATCAAGGAAGATGCCGATATCGGCGTGCTGGTTCTGGGCGCGGGGCTGGACAAGGCCGGGCCAGGGCCGTTGGTGAC
>Ga0315339_1000988_pt1 | contig 28393 bp, 27 predicted proteins | sample ASW17metaG_FD_204514 | JGI IMG/M metagenome (GOLD analysis project Ga0315339, IMG submission 204514) | Ammonia-oxidizing marine archaeal communities from Pacific Ocean, United States - ASW #17 | ecosystem: Environmental > Aquatic > Marine > Oceanic | place: USA: California | collected 2016-12-05 | reverse complement strand
TAATAGTGAACCAATTGCAAATGCGGTTGTTGGACGATCTAATGCCGAATGGTCATCAAGCAATATTCGATTTGGTGAAGAAACTGATGTGTACCAAACCAGTGAAAATATCACATTTCAATTGAATGCAACACCCACCTATTGGGGTGAGGTGCCACCTCTGCCTGAACCAGATACTACTTCTGTAGATTCACTTTAATAAAAAACCATTTTATGAAGTTTTTTTTATTTTTTAATATTTAACTTTCAATATAAATTGACCACCTGGTCATCAGTGCTTTATTTATGATATCAAACACAAATAAATTTGAACAGTTACCTGAAGAGAAGCAGTTTCGTATTGTGAATGCATCCATTTCTGAATTTGCAGAAAAGGATTATGAAACTGCATCCATGAATACGGTTGTAAATCAAGCAGGAATTTCCAAAGGATCCCTTTTTAATTATTTCAAGACGAAAAGTGTTCTTTACGATCATATTTATCAATTAGCACTTGGGGAAGTTAAATTATATCTCCGGGATGTTCGGGATGAAACAATTGATCTTTCTTTTGAAAATCGTCTTTCCAAGGTTGTGGATTCAGGTGTTCTTTTTATTATGGAGCACCCACGGTTGGCGCGTATTTATTTTAGATTGGTTTATTCCGGTGATTCACCGAATAGAAAAAAAATCGTGAATGAATTACAGGCCATGTCAGATGACTATTTAGGAAATATAATTCAAGATGCTATAGATAGAAATGAATTGAATCCCAATTTGGATAAGTCTCAATCTGTTTTTTTTCTTGATGCTGTATTGAACCGTTTTTTAAAAGAATATCATGAAGCAATGGAAATGAGATCCCAGCAACAATATGACCGAAAAGAATGGGTAAGTGGGATTGCAACATTATTTATTAAAGGATTTAGCTAAAACCACGAAGAAACCAAGCATTAATAAAGTGTGAATTGTATTTTCGTAATAATAAGATAATATGAATGATTTTAATAAAAAAGAATATCCATCAGTTCGTGAAATGAGTGATGATCAGCGAATTGGAATAGTTAAAGATATTTTTGCTTCCGTTACTAATAAGTATGATTTTTTGAATAGATTTCTCTCAGGAAGACGTGATGTGGCTTGGCGGAAACGAACTGTATCGGAGATGAAATTTTTTAACACAAACCGGTTTTTGGACGTGGCCACGGGAACGGGTGATTTGGCATTGGATTGTGCTAATGCCTATTCTAATGTAAAAGTCATTGGCGTGGATTTCGTCCAGGAAATGGTTATTAATGGATTGAAAAAAGTGGACACACAAAATCTGAAAGATCGCGTTGAGTTGAAATGGGGTGATGCGACAAATATTGATTTTATTGATGAAACTTTTGATGTGACAGCAATTGCGTTCGGAATTCGTAATATTCCCAAAAAGGAAAAAGCATTATCAGAAATGAAGCGAATTCTTGTTCCAGATGGACAGATAATGGTTTTGGAACTCACCACCCCAGAACTAGGTTTTTGGCGGAGTACATACAGTTTTTATCTCAATAGGATATTGCCTAAACTGGCAAAATGCTTTACGAAAAATCCTGCTGCATATGAGTATCTTGCTGACACCATTATAAATTTTCCCAGTCGTGCAGAATTTCTTACATTAATGGAATCCATGGGATTGAAAAATTGCAGAGCAATACCGCTCACATTTGGCATTTGTACACTTTACATAGGAGAAAAATAATGAATAAAAAAAAAGCATTACAAAAATTGAACGATTTTCAGAAAAATACAATTATAGAAGTTTTGGGAATCGAGATAACAGATTTCGGGCCAGAGTATTTTTGTGGAAAAATGCCAGTAGATAATCGAACAGTACAGCCCTATGGATTGCTCCATGGGGGTGCATCTGTTGTCTTGGCAGAATCTTTAGGGAGTATTGCTGGTGGAATGCAGGTCAATCGAGATACCCAAACTGTTGTGGGTGTAGAAATCAATTGTAATCATTTACGAAGCGCACGAGATGGATGGGTTTATGGAAAAGCGACCCCTTTAAAAATCGGACGTAAAATCCAAGTGTGGAATATTGAGATTAAAAATGATGATGGAAAAATGGTAGCTGTCAGTCGATTAACATTGGCAGTGATTGATAAATAATTATTAACGCAAATACGCAAAGAAAAGATTTAATGAATATTATTCCTGATAAAAATATTGCCTTAAAAGGGCTCGTGATTAAGTCCTTAAAACGAAAGTGTTTAATGTTAAAATTTGAAATTCAATATATAAAATAGGAGATAAACGATATGAATAAGGAACTAGATACAAAGATACTAGGAATGTTGGGCGAAGCCAACTTTCTAACGATAGGGACCGCTGTAGGTAATAACCCGTCAGCGGCAAATGTCTATTTTGGAAATGATGGATTTGACATATATTTTTTTACGTTCAATCCATCTCGGAAAGCAGAACAAATACGCGTCAATCCAGAAGTACAGTGTGTTGTGCGTCCGGAAGGTTCAGATGGGATTAAGGAACTCCAGATCACCGGGAATGCAACAAAAATAAAAGAATCTGATGAAATTGAAAAAGCATATAATATGGTTTGTGATGTCACGGAAGCATTCAAGCCTTATATGGACGATGAATTTTTGAAAAAGAATGATGTGGTTGGATATTACAAAATTAAACCAACTGTTATCAAATACGTTGATTTTTTTGCAGAAAAACAATTTGAATGGAGAGAATTTCCTGAAAATCAAGGTAATCTTTTGACAAAGGTCATTAGTGGGGCGGTCCGAAAAATCGGTCTATATCTCCGGGCGGTACGGGCACCCTTTTTTACAGCTACAATTGCACCGGTAGCAGTGGGGGCATCCGTGGCTTATTTTAATTTTAAATCATTTGACTGGGGTCTTTTTGGTTGGACCATGCTGGGAGCGATTCTCGCCCATGCTGGTACAAATCTGGCCAATGATTACTCTGACCATAAAACCGGGAATGATGAATCCAACAAACTCTTTAGTCCCTTTAATGGAGGTTCACGAATGATTCAAGCTGGTTTGTTTTCATCTACGAAAGTATTTATACTTTCCGTGGTGATGTTTCTGGGCGCAATCAGCATAGGATTAAACTTGAATACACAACTGCATGGAATGCCATTCGCTTTAAGTCCACTGCTTTGGGTTGGTGTTGCCGGTGTTTTTCTTGGTATTGCCTATACAGGTGCACCGCTTCGATTAAGTTATAATGGGTTTGGAGATATTGCTGTTATGCTCGGCTTTGGTCCGGTTATGGCATTGGGGTCACACTATGTACAACATGCTGCGATTCAACCTCAATTAGGATGGGAGTTCCTACCCGTTCTTGCTGCTTCCGTTCCAGTAGGCGTTTTGGTCGGATTAATCCTATTTATTAATAGTTTTCAGGATTTTAACGCCGATCGGGAAGTGGGTAAACGAACGTGGGTTGTACGTACGGCTGATACGGGAACAATTGCCGACTATTCAAAACCTTTTGCGATCTATAAAGGAGCCCTCTATTTTGCGTTTCTTTACGTATTTGCTCTTGGTATTTTGGGAGTAGTTTACAGCCAATTTTCAACACCGTGGATCCTGATTGCATTGCTGCCTTTTTTACTCGCAAAAAAAGGAATGAATATGGGTGGCACTTGGTTGCAACGTTGGGCAGAGGAGAATGCGGATCGCCAACAACTTCCTTATGAATTGCTTATGGTCAACGTATTCACAATTGGCACCCACTTTATGGTTGGGATACTATTAACGCTCGGGTACTTTTTGGGCACCATATATTAGTTAAACGTCCAAAAAATATAAAATTTATCCACACTTTTATTCTGATTAATAGGATTGTAATCGAGTTGATTAATAGATTGTCCAACAGTGTAAATTCTAACAATTTATTCAACGTAATTATTTGGAGTAGATATTGAAAAAATATGATTTAACCGGGATTGTATTCCTGATAATATTCATAGCTTTATTTTTTGTCGGGGATTTATATAATACACCCATTAATCCGGGTATGCCCTCAAGCCATCTTGTAGAGGAGGGAAAAGAGGGTGGCCCTAGCTCACGATTAAAATTTGAATGGCTCAGGCTGAAAAGCCCCATCACCAATGAAATCCCCGATGGTATCAAACTTCGTTCCCTGAAATATGCAAAATCAATTCCGAAGACAAATCGTTTACCGATCAGAATGAAAGGCTCACAATCTAATCAAACAAAATTGGAATGGATATTACGGGGTCCATACAACGTAGGTGGAAGAACTCGCGGTGTTGTTATTGATAAAATGAATTCGAATATAATTTTAGCCGGGGGTATTTCCGGTGGGATTTGGCGAACAGAAGATCACGGCCAAACCTGGGCTAAAGCGACAAAAAATCAGCAGCTTCATAGCGTATCATCGATTATTCAGGATCCTAGGGATGGTAAAACGAATATATGGTATGCAACTACGGGGGAATTGAGAGGAAACTCAGCCGGTGCCCGTGGAGCTCCTTTTCGCGGGGATGGTATTTATAAATCGATTGATAATGGATATAATTGGCAATTAATATCATCAACATCTACCCAGACTCCAGAATCATTCGATAATAACCTTAACTATTCCTGGCGAATAAAAGTCCATCCTACTACAGGCCATGTTTTCACCGCTTCATTTGGAACCATTTATAAAAGTGAGGATGAAGGGACAACATGGAATGTAATTTTGGGAAATGGTAGGGATCGGTATACAGATTTAACCATGACCAGTAAAGGACTCATGATTGCTGTTTTAGGCGATGAAGAATCAGATGGTCCTATTATGCGTTCTTTAGATGGGGAAACATGGACCAATATTACGCCCACAAATTTCACCACTTCCTTCAATCGATTAGTAGCTGATATTTCTGAATCGAATGACTCTATTGCCTACTTTATTGGTAATACAAATGATGATCATATTTTTTGGAAATATAAATATGAATCTGATGATGGTTCAGGTACCGGCGGTTCTTGGGAAAACAGAAGTCAATTTTTACCCAATGATTACAATTCCCAAAGTGGATATGACATTCACGTTCGTGTAAGTCCAACAGATGAGAATTTGGTTTATTTTGGCGGCACAAATTTATACTACTCAACGGATGGCGTAGCCACAATATCGAGAAACTTCAAGTTTGGTGGTTATGGCACAGCCAATCACCATCCGGACCAGCACGATGTTATTTTATTTCAAGATGAACCCTTTAAAGTGTTGTCTGCAAGTGATGGTGGTGTACATATCATGAATGATCATAGTGCCCGTGATAAAAAGTGGGAATCATTAAACAATGGCTATGTAACCACCCAATTTTATACCATTGCTATAGATCCCTCCGGATTTTATCCGGATTTAGTCATGGGAGGAACTCAGGACAATGGTACTTATGAAACGATGGTAAAAGATGTGACGGATCCATGGGAGCAAGTGGGTGGTGGTGATGGTGCCTATTGCTCAGTTATTAATTCTGGCAGAGCCTATATTATGTCATCCCAAAATGGATTTACACTTATTAAGGATTATTCAAATCCTTTTGAATGGTCCTTTGGTAATGGGCGTTATAATAATTACTCCTGGGCTTATTTGCATCCATCAGAATTTAATAGGGATGAAGAAGCATTATTTATTAATCCATTCTTTTCTGATCCACTCAATGACCACATTTTATATTATTCTGGCGGGAAATATGTATATCGAAATAAAGATGTATATTTGGATAAAACAAATTATAAACAACCGGATGGTGGTGGGGCTTATGAAAGTGTAAATTGGGAAAAGTTGAGCAAACCATCTATTGGATCGGTAAGTGCTTTTGGTGCCAGTAGAACTAAGCCTGCTCACCGGCTTTACTATGGCACTACTTCCGGATATATTTATCGGTTGGAAGATGCCCATGAAAAAGATAAAGCTGTTGAAATTCGAAATAATATCGGTTCATTTGGTTATGTAAGCGGCATATCAGTAGATCCATATGACGGGGATAGGGTCATGGTTAGTTTTTCCAATTATGAAACGAAAAGTGTCTTTTATTCAGAAAATGGTGGAGATTCATGGAGTGACGTAAGCGGAAATTTAGAAGAAAATCCCGGTGGAAGAGGGTCCGGCCCGTCTGTGCGATCCGTCATGATGTTTCCATTAAACGATGGCTATCTATATTTTGCGGGAACCAGTACAGGGTTGTATTCCACCTCTAAATTGGACGGAGCCAATACGCAGTGGGTTCAGGAAGGGTCTGAAACAATCGGCAATGTTGTGGTTGATATGATTACGGGACGTCCATCGGATGGATATATGGCAATCGCTACCCATGGAAATGGTATTTATACTACTTTTATTGATAGTGATGCATTGGCTGTGAATGATTCAGGTATTCCAACCCAATTCGAATTGAACCAGAACTATCCCAATCCATTTAATCCAATTACAAATATTTCTTTCAATTTAAAACAAAGCGGATTTGTGTCTTTAAAAGTGTTCGATTTAATGGGAAAAGAAGTAGGAACTTTGGTGAACGGCTATCAAGAATCTGGTGTCCATCAGGAGATTTGGAGTGGAAAAGATGGCAATGGAAATTCCCTGCCTTCGGGGATATATTTTTATCGATTAGAAGTAAATGGATTAGTTCTAACTAAAAAAATGCAATTGTTGAAATAAGATTCATTCAATATGGTGATCTAAAGCCTCCTTGGAAACTTGGGGGCTTTTTTATGAACGCAGATAGGATGCGCCGTTCACATCCACGATGCTGCCTGTGAGGAAATCATTTCCGTCTGATGCCAACCAAAGAGCGGTGCGAGCCACTTCTTCAGGCTTGGCCACACGATTCAATGGGCTTTGTGCACGAATAGAATCGTCAACCATATCTACCACACGATCGGTGGCTACAAATCCCGGTGCAATGGTGTAAACGAAAATATTGTCTTTTGCCAATGCTTGGGCCATGGATTGTCCTAATCCATTGAGTCCTGCCTTGCTGGCGCCATAAGCTGGAGATTTGGGCTCACCGCGAAAAGCGCCTCTTGATGAAATATTCACAAATTTTCCACCTCCCTTTTTCTGCATCACTTTTGCCGCGCAAAACATAAGATATGCAGGTCCCATGAGATTGGCGCCGATTGTTCGTTTCCAAATATCTTGCCAATCGTTATAGGAGAGTGAATCAAATTCATATTGCTCAACCACCGCCGCATTATTCACCACAATATCCACGGTATCTAAGGATTGAATCATAGATTCTACTTCGTGAGGATTTGACAAATCTGCCTGTATGATTTGGCTATTTCCGGACAAAGATGCCTGCGTTTCTTCCGCGCCTGTTTTATTAGTGTTGTAATGGACAATAATTGTCCCATTCGCATTTGCGAACGCATCACAGATAGCTCCGCCTATTCCCCCGGAAGCACCGGTAACCAGAATGGTTTTTCCTGTAAAATCAATTGTCATGAGATAATGATTTAAAATATTTTATTAAGGCAAATATTTCCACACCCATCCCTGCTAAAAGGAATATGATTGTAGCGGGTTTCAAAATAGAAATATCAAAAATGACAAATGATGCATAAGCGAGGATGCCAATAATGATTAAATATTTTCCAATGCGGTGAAATGGGCTGGACGCTTCCATACGGCGGATACTTTTAGGATATTCCTTCTCAGCCCAATCGTCGAGTTCTTGTCGTTCTTCTGTTGACATCCTCATTTTATTACGTACTTTAGGTTTATACTGACCAATGATAAAATGACGGCTGCCAACACAACCGCAAAAGGCGACACAGCGGGGAATCCATAATTCCGAGCCATTACGCCTAAAAGCAATATCAAATAGATTCTCTTTTTCATTTTGCAAATATCCTTGCCATTTGATATTCTAATGACCCCTTTGGTTTTTCAATAATACGTCCAATCTCCAGATCATTTCGATAAAAAATAATCGTAGGTGTATTGGTGATACCAAAGGATGCGTAATCCTGAAAATACCCTTTTTTATCTTTGGTCAGTCCGATAATCTCAAAGTTTTTGTAATCATAATATAATTCATCCAGAATCTTGTAAAGCCGGGGAACTTCCCGCTTGCTGTCGTGACACCAAGTGCCCATAAATATTTTGATTGAAATTTGCTTTAAGTAGGCTGAATCAAATTCATTCAAATCGGGGTGGTAGGCATCATACTGTTTGGGAAACCAAGTATAAGAATCATGATCTATAATCAATGATTTAGAGAGGAGTCCAAAATGGTTTCCATCATCAAAAACGACAGTGGAATTATTTTTGGGAATTATTCCGGCGCAGCCAAGTAAACAGGCGCAGAAGATGGTTATAATTTTTAATCTCATAAGTCGGAAATTAAGTTGGATTTAATTGCGAACCGGATTTGTTTTTTCCGATGGATAATCCAATATAATGATTAACGGAAAAATTATCAGGTGCTGAATTTAGATCCCACCGGCGCGCGGTATTTCTGGAAGGGGATCATAAGTAGGTTTTTAATATTGGAATTTTCTTCCGGTGCCATGTGGGTATCTATACCGTAAGTAACTTCATTCATTTTATTCACGATAATAGTGGTCTTTAACAGGTGATCCCAAATGGAAAAAATGTTGCCATAATTACTGTCTGTATGGGGTTGAATATAATGGTGGTGGATCTTGTGAAAATTGGGAGTAACAAATATATATGAAAACGATTTGTCTATCGCTAATGGCATTTGGATGTTCGCATGGGAAAAGTGAGCAAAAAAGGCAGAGATTGTCTGATACATCATTACCAAACCAAAGGAGGCACCGGTTACAAGAACGGCTAGGGATGTAAACAATAATCTGAAAATATTTTCACCGGGATGATGGCGTAAACCACTGGTCACGTCCACATTTGGATCTGTATGGTGGATAATATGGAATTTCCATAACCATTTTACTTTATGTTGAATCCAATGGATCAACCATGCGCCGATTAGATCCATTAATATTAAGCCCAGTAGAATGTAGAGCCACGTTGGTAGTGTTGCCAGGTTCAATAAGCCGGTGCCATTTGATTCGTTAAATTTTACTGCTGCAAGGATTAAGGCTGCACCAAAAAGATTCACAATGAGTGTAATGACTGTAAATGTTATATTAATGAAAGCATGTTTTGTTTTATTGTATTCCATCTTAAAAAGAGGAATCCCGAATTCAAGAAGAAAGAAAAAAGTCAGTCCCGAAATAAGAAAAGCCGCTCGAGCTTCATCTGATATGTTAGTGAAATATTGGATCAATTCCTGCATATTTATGCTCTTTATTTAACCAATGAGAGTACCATCAGTTATTAAATATTGCAACTAAAAAGACATTATATTTGATTATTAGTAGATATCTATCTACATAGAACATTTTCTAAACATTGGTTAAAAATTAGATAAAATGCCTGTGGCTCAAAAAGCCTCCTTGAGGAGGCTTCATTGTCGCTAGGCGTTTCATTTAATCCTACTTGAAAAAAGTATCGTATATGGTCCATGCTAAAAACGAAACCCCGGCTACCGCAAATAACGCTGAAATTAATATCTTTAATTTCTCATTCATTTTATTCTCCTTTATATGAGCCAGGGGCGTTTCATTTAATTATTAATAATCAGTTTAAGGTTGTTAGTTGAATCTTTACTTTCGCACCTACATAATTTGGTATCGGGTTTCCTCCCCAAATATTTTTTATTATAAGATATCCATCATGAACTTGTATACCTTGAAAGTAATGACCAGTGTGCCCATCTGGATATAGGCCCCAAAAATCATCACCATTATTTAGAGTTTGCTCGCGAAATTCAAATTGATAATGGATTAATGGAAGATTATTTGGTTTTATCGATGGATGCTCTACTTTAAAAGTGCCATCTGAAGCTATTTGACCTTCAAAGAAAAAAACCTTTGGTCTTGAAGCAAAAAGTGTATCAACTCTACTTTTTAATTCAGTTATTTCTTTTTGGAGTTGAGTGATTTCATCAGAATTGTCAATTGATTCTGCTTTTGCATCTTCGCACCCTGTATTCATTAAAGCAAACAAGAGTGTTAATCCTATTGTATATCGTTTCATTTTATTCTCCTTTATTTAAGCCAGAGGCGTTTCATTTAATTTTTAACAAATGAACTTCCGTACCACTCCCAATGCAATGACTTTCTATATCCAGTCGATGAAATATGCTCCTGTACTGAAATAACTGGTTCTCCTTCCACAATTTCAATTAAACCATTTTCATTTATATCTCTTAATAACACCCATACGTGGTTACCTGAATTATGAATGATATAATCAGTCATCAGCTCATTTGTTTTATCAATAAATTCTCTATCCCCAATTCCTTTAATAAATTGATATAGTACACCTTCAGACTTAAGGTCAGAAAAAATCGCAATATCATTAATACCATCTCCATCTACATCGTTTACAGCATAATCATGAGATAGAGATATTAAGTCTCCTTTTAAGTAACTTAAATTTTTTGAGTCAAATAAAGTTGTTGATTTTTCTATTTGATATTTTCCACTACCATTACCCCATAAAATTGTTGGTCCACTAAACATTGCATCATAATCTTCATCTTTATAACTCCCTCCTAAGATTAAATCTACATTACCATCATTGTCAACATCTGTCATTTCAGAGCTCCAAAAGCCATAATAACCATATTTTCCATTGGGATATTCAAAGCCTTTATCAAAATCTTCTATTATATCACTAATCCATTTCCAAGTAAAATTTGCAGAACCATCATTAATCAAAAAACCATCCTCTTCTCCAGCACTTCCAAAAAATATATCTAAATCTCCATCATTATCAATATCTCCACTACTCAACGTGTGGGGTTGAATATTTGGACCATCGCCTATTAATTTAATTTGATATCCAGAATTAGAACTAATTGTAATCTGCGGTTTTGCAACCCAATCATGACCGCCTTGAGGTCGCACCACATCAGGCTTACCATCACTGTTAAAATCACCTACTATTGTTTTTCTTGATGAAATGATTTGAACATCTTTATTAATGGGAAAATTTATATCAATGTAAAAAGTATCATCACCTTTATTAATCAAGAAAAAAGTGTTTACAGGAATACCATCATTAACATTTGGCTGAATCATGATATCAATATATCCATCAAAATTAAAATCAGCGTAAGCTGCATTTGTATTGTATGAGTCTCGTTTATCAAAATTTAGAGATTCAACTATATTTGCTAAATCAAGCCAGGGCATTGAATAATTTTCCCAATCATGAGATGGGATTTTATAATTAAAATATCTCATGAATTTTACTTGGAGCGTTGTATCCTTTGAAATAGTTACTGAAATAGGATTAATTGAAGTTTCAGGATAAATCCACTTATCAAAAACCCAGTCTTTCTCAGGAACTGCAGTAAGTTTTATAGTTTGTCCTACAACAAATAATGAATCATTAACTAAATTCCCATCAACTCTTTTTTCTACCAATCCTTCACCTGAAATATTGAGCACTAAACTTCTCATAGTTGAAATAAATTCTGCACTTAACTCTTTATTCACATCCATAGTCAATGTTAATGGATTATCATTTGAAATAATTGAGCCAGACCATCCTGAAAACTCATAACCTTCACTTGGAACTGCAGTAATTTCTATAGTTTGCCCTACAACAAATAATGAATCATTAACTAAATTCCCATCAACTCTTTTTTCTACCAATCCTTCACCTGAAATATTGAGCACTAACAGTCTCAAATTTTTAACAAATGTTGCTGTCAGGTTCTTATCACTATCCATAGTTAAACTTAATGGATTATCATTTGAAGTAACTGACCCTGACCATCCAGAAAATACATATGTTGAATCATGGGTTGCTGTGACACTTAATTCAGCGTTTTCTTTATAAGTCCCCGATGAAGGATTAACTATTCCACCCTCTGAGGGAATAACTCTTGTTATAAGTGAATATTCTATGCGTTCATCACATGAACCCAAAATTATTAAAAATAATATAACCCAGAGGCGTTTCATTTAATTTTCCTTAACCGAACCATCTTTGTTCCACTCTTTTAAAGTTTATGTTTCCTTAGGAAACTCAAATGAGAAATCAATCCAATTATCGCAAAACAACCCATTTGCTCCATAAGAGTCCATTTATGCGGAACAACTTTCTTGGTTTCTTCTATATTTTTGAGTTCTAAACATTGGTTATCTTTTAATTTGTAATATTCCCACTCTCTTTCAGTTAATGACTCTGCGCCATTGTTAGAAATTTTTGTTTTTAATCTATTATACTCTCTATCATTACATACAGACTGTTGTTGGCTCATTACAAATGAAACTAAAGTGAGTGATAAAATTATTCTGTAATACTTATGCATATAGAAACTTACAAAAAATCATCCAACAATGTGGGTATCTCTTTTATTTAAAGGGTACACCCCCCCCCCCATTTGGCTTTTACAGGTTGGAACTTTGGTTGAGTTTTTTGATTAGAAAGGGTAGAAGGGTAGCACTATGGTAGCACTATTTGCTACTTGAGCGCTTAAATCCCAAAAGTTCATTGATATTAACTACTGCTTCTTTAAGCTACAAAAAAAGCTCATTTCTCGATGAGAAAAATGAGCTTATGCAAAGCGGGACCGACGAGACTCGAACTCGCGACCTCCGGCTTGACAGGCCGGCGTTCTAACCAACTGAACTACGATCCCAAATTTAAAAACTTATTTTTTCTGGCGATAAACTAAAGCCAAAGGAATCACTATAATATATCCTACAAACAGGAGTATTGGTGCCAATGACAAGCTTTGAAAACTACTAACAGTTCCTGTCGCCATTAATGCATATCCTATCAAAAGTAATCCTACGCCAACGATAAAAAGAATATAGTTAATTTTCCCAAAAGCCCATCCTTCAAAAAGGTGTACACTGTTATTGTTTTTTTTATCACTCATAGCGAGGGCAAAATTACTATTATCACTTTGGTCTACCAATCTGTTTTTGAGATTTTCCTTCATTTGGTGTCTCTAGGATATTATACAATAGAATTTGCTATACATGCGTAAAAAATAATAAGTTCCCCCCCCCGCGAATGATGAATAAATCTCAATTTCATCTGGGTCAGTCTTTCATTGGAATCATGGCTGTGGTGGTTTTGGGTATATTGTTGGCTTTTTACAGCCTCGTTTTATTTTGGCCCCAGGGCAACCCTTATGATTCGGTAAAAGTGACCATCCAAAAAGGTGCATCCCTCCAAGAGGTCGGTGCGCATTTGAAGGATCACAATGTGATTCGGAATACGCGTTCTTTTAAGTTGGCAGTCAAAACATTGGGATATGAAAAAGATTTTCCGGCGGGTCGGTTTAAACTTGTTAAAGCACAAACCAATTTCGATATTATTGACCAATTGGTGAATGGTGTTCAATTAAATAAACGGGTGACTATTCTTGAAGGTTGGACAGTTTCAAGGATTGCCAAGGAATTGGAAAGCAAACTGGGAGTGGATGCGGAAGAATTTGAAACTGCGTGTAAAAATAAATTATTGCTTTGGAAGTGGGGGATTGACGGTGATTCATTTGAAGGATATCTTTTTCCAGAAACATATCAGTTCTCTGAGGAAGAATCCTCCCAAGAAATTATTAATCGCATGGTCGAAGAGTATAAAACGCATTTTACTGATAATTTTCAGGATCGAAGAAAAAAAATAGGTATGTCAGAAAAGGAAGTCATTACACTGGCTTCAATTATTGAAGGTGAGGCGATTTATAACAGAGAGCGACCATTGATTTCAGGTGTATATCATAATCGATTAGAAATAGGCATGCGGCTCCAAGCGGACCCCACCATACAATATATCGTTGATGGCGGGCCTCGGCGATTATTAAATAAGGATTTGAAAATCAAATCTCCTTATAATACATACTTAAACTATGGACTTCCTCCTGGGCCCATAAATAATCCGGGAATTGAATCTATAAAAGCAGCTTTATTTCCGGCAAATACTGAAAACTTATATTTTGTAGCCCGAGGCGATGGGTATCACACTTTTTCTAGAACGAAGAGTGAACACAACAAAGCCAAGAAAGAATTTCAAAGAATAAGGCGGTTAGCCAAAAGACAGAAAGCAAAAGAGGGGTAATAATTATATAGAATGAGTAAGCGAAATCTGAATAAAGTACAAAAATCAGCCGTAGAAGCCTTCGGTAAACCTGTATTAATCTTTGCAGGAGCCGGAAGTGGAAAAACGCGCGTATTAACCCATAAAATTGCCTATCTCATTAAAAAAGAATTGATTTCGGCAGAACATATACTTGCAGTTACTTTTACGAATAAGGCAGCGCAGGAAATGAAGGGCCGTGTTAATAAGCTGTTGCCCAGGAAAAATTCAGTTTTAAGCATCGGTACATTTCATTCTATTTGTGCCCGTATTCTGCGTAATGAAATTCACCATCTTGGTTATACCGCCGATTTCTCTATATTTGATGTTCAAGATCAGAAATCGCTCGTAAAGGTTGTTATTGAATCCATGGACATTCCCAAAAACTATGTGAAGCTTCAAGAGGTCCGCCATAAAATTAGCTATTTCAAAAATAAATTAATCACCCCTGGTGAGGCCAAAAAGAAGGCCCATTTAATCTTAGAAAAAACTTACGCGGATATTTACGAAAAATACCAAAAAGCACTCATTAAGAATAATGCAGTTGATTTTGATGACCTATTGATTCTCCCTTTAACCTTATTTGAAAAGCATCCAAAAATATTGGATAAATATCGTAAAAAATGGCAATACATACTTGTGGATGAATATCAGGATACGAATAAACCCCAATTTATGTTTGTGAAATATTTAGCGGAAGGTCATCACCAAATATGTGTGGTGGGTGATGATGATCAGTCTATTTATGGGTGGCGCGGTGCCGATATTCGCAATATTCTTGATTTTGAAAAGAATTTTGGTAACTGCCATGTGTTCAAATTAGAAAAAAATTATCGCTCAACTGCCCATATAATTGAGGCGGCTTCGTCCGTCGTCAAAAATAATAAAAATCGTGCCCCAAAAGAACTCATTGCTCATAATGGGGCGGGAGAAAAATTAGGATTGATTGAAACGAATGATGAAATGGAAGAAGCGGATGCTGTTGTTAACGCATTGGAGAAAGAGATTAAGCTTCAGAAGCGAAATTTTAGTGATTTTGCTATCCTATATCGCACTAATTCACAATCCCGTTCTTTGGAAGATGCCTTCCGGCGATCGGGCATTCCCTATAATATTGTCGGGGGGTTTCGATTTTATGAAAGAAAAGAAATAAAGGATCTTATCGGTTACCTTTGTCTGATTGTGAATCCCAAAGACACAATATCATTACGTCGCGTCATTAATTTTCCTCCGCGGGGAATCGGAATGAAAACAGTAGATAAATGTGTCATTCAGGCTGCAAAGAAAAAGATGGAGATGGTTGAAGTATTAAGCATTCCTGAAGATATGGGAATCCGAGGAAAACAGGCAGATTCATTAATGACATTTTATAATATAATTAAAAAATATAATGAACTTTTGCCAAAAATTAATGCGGGTGAATTGGTTCGGGCCCTCGTAGAAGAAACAGGAATTATTAGATATTTTCGCGAAAGCAGTGCACCAGAAGATCAGGAACGCTTTGCCAATGTGATGGAGTTTCTGAAGGGTGTGGATGAATTTATGATCAGAACCCCTGATGGTGGATTATCCCAGTATTTAGAGGAAGTCTCTCTATTGACTGATCTGGATCAGTGGAACGATGAAACAAACCGCGTGACCCTCATGACACTTCATTCATCCAAAGGATTGGAATTCCCGGTCGTATTTATTACAGGGTTAGAAGATGGTTTATTTCCGTTGTATAGTGCATTAGAGTCCGTCGAAAAATTAGAAGAAGAACGACGATTATTTTATGTGGGTTTAACGCGGGCGATGAAAAAAGTCTATCTAATGTATGCTAATCACCGAAGACGGATTGGTTCAGATGAATTGTATGGAATGGTTTCCCGTTTTGTCTATGAAATGCCGGAAGATAAACTGGAAAAAATTTCATTTACCTCGGCCTTGACTCGGAAGGTGATTGGTGGCCGACCGGGTAAATTTACAAAAACGGCTGTCAGTCGTACGGTAGTGGTATTTGATGATTTTAAAGTTGGAGACTATGTTGAGCATGCCATTTTTGGTGTTGGTAAAGTAATGGCATTAAGTGGTCAGGGAGAAAACCAGCGGGTAGGTATTGTATTTAAAGATGGACTAAAAAAGAAACTCGTTGTAAAATTTGCGAACTTGAAAAAGGTGGAATCACCGGAAGACTAATCTTTTTTTATCTTTTTCTCTGATTAATTAATCCTTTAATCTGATCTTTTTATTTATATTATTTCTTTAAATTAATAGAAACCTATTCATATATTCTGAGACTCAATCTCAATAAGAATAAAGGAGTTTATGGCTACATACGACCAGCTAAAAAGAGCATTAAAAAAAGAAGGATTACGCTATACTCAGCAGCGACAGTCTGTGTGGGATGAACTATGTGCCACCAATGATCATCGAGATGCAGAAGAAATTTATTTAGCCATCCGCCAATCAGGATTAAATGTTTCACGGGCTACGGTGTATCGTACGATTGACGTTCTTGTTAAAAATGAAATGGTCCGGAAATTGGAATTAGGGGATGGTCGGGCAAGATATGAACATAAAGTAAATGCGACCCATCATGACCATTTAATTTGTATTCAATGTGGAAAAATTGAAGAATTCATGGATGAGGTTATTGAATCACGACAGGATGCGATTGTGAAAAAATTCGGATATAAACTCGTGCGGCATATCCATCAATTATTCATTATTTGCAGTGAATGCGAGTCTCCATGACTCTTATTGATTTGAGCCCGGGAGAAGTGGGTACGATCAGCAATATCAAAGGAAATAGGCATTTACAAAATCGGCTGGTTGAATTGGGACTTTTATCCGGAACGGATGTTCGGTTGGTGAAGTGTGCGCCATTTAATGGTCCTGTGGAAATAAAAGTCCGAAATTCCTATTTATCGATTAGATGGGACGATGCCCAGCTTGTTGAACTGAAATGAAAAAATCTCACTTTTTTAGCCCCCCCACAAAAATTGACTCAAGATTCTGATTGGGTAGCATTGGTTGGTAATCCGAACTGCGGAAAAACAGCTATATTCAATCTGCTAACTGGATTGAATCAAAAAGTATCCAATTATCCAGGTATTACTGTAGAAAAAAAAGAGGGCACCGTTTATGCTCAAGGAGATAAAGCATTTAATTTATTAGACCTTCCGGGCACTTATAGTCTTTCGGCAGAATCATTCGATGAACAAATCGTTTCGGATCAAGTGTTAAGTTGGGCCAAAGGAGAAAACCCACCAGCGGTTATTGTCTCTGTAGTGGATGCATCTAACCTGTCCAGAAATTTATATCTCACTACGCAACTTCTTGATTTGGACATTCCCATGATTGTTGTATTAAATATGATGGATCAATTAAAAGATTCGAGCCAAATTGAAATTCAAAAGCTGAAAAAAGAATTAGGCGTGTCGGCGGTTGTTCCCATATCTGCAAAAATGAATTGGGGTTTAGATGCTTTAAAAAGTGCCATTCAAAAGTCGTTGGTTAACTTGGCTCAGACGAATCATCAGTCCCAATGGATAAGCCAGGATATTTCCGATCAGATTAAATTACTTATAGAACCACATTTTTCATCATCAAAATTTGCTGCAGCACATGCATTAAGACGTATATCAAGAAATGAATCCCTAAATGGTGAGGATTACCACATTGAAGCCATTCGAAATTCAATCTTAGAATTAGGATATAACACCGATACTTTAGAAGCCACATTACGCTATAAATGGATTGATGGTATTCTGCCTTTTGTTCAGCCAAAAATAAGAACCAAAATTCAAAAAGAAACGCGAAGTGAGAGATGGGATAAAATATTAACTCACCCTTTGATGGGACCCGCTATATTTGTGGCCATTCTATATTTTATTTTTCAATCCATTTTTACATGGGCATCAACACCCATGGATTGGATACAAGCGGGAATAGATAATATATCTATTTTTGTTTTATCAAATATGTCACCGGGAATGTTACGAAATATTTTAGTTGAAGGAATTATCGGTGGTGTAGGAGCGATTGTCATTTTTTTACCCCAAATTTTAATACTGAGTTTCTTTCTGACGGTGCTGGAAGATACAGGTTACATGGCACGTGTTGCATTCATGTTGGATAAAAGTATGACAAAAATGGGACTTCATGGAAAATCTATTTTACCCCTCATGAGTGCCTATGCCTGTGCGATTCCAGGTATTATGTCCACTAGAACTATTGATAGTTGGAAAGAACGTCTGGTGACCATCCTGATTTTACCTCTCATGAGTTGTAGTGCAAGGCTACCAGTATATACGTTATTAATCAGTGCATTCATTCCGCCCATAACTGTGGGAGGTTATTTTAATCTACAGGGGTTGACACTGGTTGTGATGTATTTCTTGGGAACGGTTACTGCTTTAATGTTGGCAAAAATATTCAGTCGATTTATCAAAGAAAAATCATCATCATCATTTGTGATGGAACTTCCGCCATATCGCGTACCAATTACTCGATCGGTGATTCGCCAGGTTTTTATTCGGGGAAAATTATTTTTAGTCAATGCGGGGAAAATTATTATGGCTATTTCCATTTTATTATGGTTTTTGGCCTCTTTTCCAAAAGTAGATTCTTCCTTAACCGATGTCAACCCTATTCATCATAGTTATGCGGGTAAAATTGGACATGCCATGGAACCGGTAATTCGACCCCTGGGTTTTGACTGGAAAATTGGTATTGGGCTATTGACTTCATTCGCGGCCAGGGAAGTGATGGTCTCAACCATGGCCACAATATATAATGTAGAAGATAGGGGAGACGAAACAGTCAATTTGCGGGAAGCCATGCGAAATGATGTGGATGAAAAAACTGGGGTTCCTGTATATACGCCATTAATTGCATTGGCATTAATGGTATTTTATGTTTTTGCGGCACAGTGCATGGCAACCTTTGCCATCGTTCGTCAGGAGACTAATTCCTGGAAATGGCCACTATTTATGATTGCCTATCTTACGATATTGGCTTATACAGGTGCCTTTATTGTGTACCGTGGCGGCTTATTGTTGGGTTATAGTTAATGGATTGGCAAAATTTGTTTGGGGTACTTCTCGGTCTTACTGCCTTAATCTATATGATTCGACATTTCATGAAACAGGTTAAAAAGCCAGAAGTAGATCCAAAATGTGATGATTGTCCTGTGCCGGATTTAATGGAAAAAAAAGAAAAATCAGACTAATGACTTTTCCATTAATAAATCTCCCTGTTTCGTTGAACCTACATTTATAAATTCTAATTTTTTATATAATTTTATAGCCGGTTTATTTTTTGGCATGACCCGAAGGGTTAAGAATTCCATTTTTTCTTTTTTAGCAAATGATTCGAGATAGTCTATGGTTTTTCTTCCAAACCCTTGATTTCGATATTCCTTATCAATGAAAACATGAAATATATGCCCTCGCTTGGTTTCGGATAAAATATTTATGCTCCCAATTCCCACAATCCAACTGTCAGATTTTATGACAAAACTATCAACGGGATTTTGGGTGTAATATGTGGAAACCCATTTTTTAAATTTGAATGGATAGGACATATTCGGACTGGTCAAATTTAAATCTTTTGGATTTTGAAACCATTTCACCAGTACAGCTTCTAATATTCTGGCATCCTTTGGATGGTTATAGCTAATTTTTTCAATTGTGATGGACATGGGTTTTCTTTTCCGATATTATCGTAAGTTTAGACCTTAAATTTAGAGCAAATGAAGCCCATAGTCCCCATTTCAAAATTTAAAGAAGGTGATTCAATTCAGGGGTTTTACCTTTGTTTGGAAAAACACCTACGCCATACCCGTTCCGGTGATTTATATCTGGATTTAATTTTACGGGATCGTACAGGGCAAGTGCAAGGAAAAGTCTGGGAAAAAGTTTCGGAATTTAATGAAAAATTTTCCAGCGGCGATGCTGTAGTCATTAAAGGTGAAGTTGATATTTTTATGGATCGACCTCAATTGACAGTAAAGCGCATCAATAAGGCGACAGTTCAGAATTATGCACGATATGGGTTTGATCCCGCATTGGTCGTTATCACTGCGAATGCAGATCCCAACAAAATGTGGAAAGAAATCACCACTCTTATCGGGAAAATAAAAAATCAATTTCTAAAAAAGTTATGTCATCAAATATATACAGTTAACAAGGATAAACTGATGACGCACCCTGCCACCGTTTCCATACATCATAATTATCGTTCAGGGTTTTTAGAACACATCTTATCCATGGCAAAAATGGCCGTCAGGTTGGGACCTCATTATCGATTGGATACGGATCTGGTGTTGACGGGTGTACTCTTGCATGATATTGGAAAACTTCATGAAATAGAGTCGGATTATGAGGCATCGTTTACAAAAGAGGGAAATTTGATTGGACATATTGTGATTGGCAGAGATATGGTTCTGGCCACGGCTAAAACAATCAAAAAATTTCCCAAAAATATTCTATTAAAAGTGGAACATATAATTCTTTCCCATCAGGGTAAGTACGAATGGCAGAGCCCCAAAAAGCCAGCATTTAAGGAAGCATTATTGGTTCATCTCATTGATTTAGTGGATTCCCAAATGAATATAATGGACATGACTATGGAAGATGATCCGGAAAAAGGGCCCTTCACAAATCGACACAATTACTTCCGAATTCCATTATTCAAAGGCGAGAATGGAACTGAATAAGTTAGTTCGGGCGGCTATTTTTTGTGCTCTGGCTATCGGAATGGGATTCTCCCTGATGCTCATCCCCAATGTTGAATTGATTACAGTTATTGTATTTATTTCTGGATTATATTTAGGCATAGGATGGGGTACCATAGTTGGCGGTACGGCTATTTTTATTTATTCGGGGCTTAATCCAATGGGTTCCGGATTAGCATTTCCTCCATTATTTGTGTCGCAAATTTTAGGAATGGCAATGGCTGGCGCCATAGGTGGAGTGGTACGGCCTCTATTTTTTAAAAAAGAATTTTCAATTTTAACACTTGCGGGACTATGCCTAATGGGATTTTCTATCACACTTATTTATGATGTATTTACATTGATTGCTTATCCTCTATCTGCAGGATTGGGATATGCCGGCGTAATGGCAGCCCTTGTGAAAGGAATGGGATTTACAGTTTTACATGAAATTTCCAATGGATTTTTATTTATAATTGCCGTACCACGCGTCGTTAAATATTTAAAATAAAATTATGAGAAAACTTGCCGCCCTTTTGAGCCTGGTTGCAGGAATATTTGCCCAAAATTCAAATTTAATCCCATTTGATTGGGCAGGTCAGAACGGTATCGTCATAACAGATGGTGCTTTGTTCTGGAACCGAAGTTGGACGTCCGGAATGCTCTTGTTTGACGGAACCTATTCATCTTATCCCAGGCGATATGGTAACCATACATCTACCTTATTTGAACCGGTAAAGCCGGGAATATTTCAATCCTGGCGTTCCTTGCCTGATTCCTCCAAGGTAGAAAGCTATTTTGATTATAATAAAGGGGATTATGCCTATGACCAGTTAGAAATTGGTGCAAATTATGACCAATTGAATTCCCATCTTGGGTTAAGAGCATTTAAACGAAGTCATGGAGGAAATACAGGTCATTATTTTTATCCAGGTGGAGGATCTTCCCCTATTCATCATTCTTATCGTATCGATTATGGGGCAAGTAAACATGACCGAAAACTGGAAGTTTCGGCAGGGCGTTTTATTACCCGGAGTGGTTTACCTGATTCCACATCTAATGGGTTGGAGAATGATAATATCCTGAGTGCCGGAGTTGGCTATCAGCGCCCGTTGGGAGATTGGACGATGGATACATATTTTGGTCAATTTTTTCAACACCGCCTTATTCACCATTCGTCTATAGCCGATTCGAATTATCAGAATATAAATCGCAATCGGTTTGATATTTTATTCAGTTCACCAGGTCGTTTTAGGGTTGGTATAAACCATAATACGCAACAAATAAATGGAGATACAACCAATCGCCTTCTAAGTTGGTCAACTTTTTATTTACAAAAAGAACTCAATAATATCAATCTGCTGATTGGGGTGAATCAATTTAATAATGGTGGCGATGATTATCCTTTTGCTTGGCAATTAGATTATCAAAAAGAATGGGATGCATTCTACATGAAGATTGTTTCTTCAGGTTTTCCAAAACCAACCCATCCCAGATTTGATGATCACGACGGAAATTTATACTATGAATTTTGGAATCAATCCATGATAAAAAGTGGTTTTGTTCATCCAAACATTGCTGGAGACTTATTTATTTCGACTGTTCGTCGAAATAAAACGGCAAATGAAAAAGAGGATTCTAACATTCAATTTATGGGTGGGAATCTACAATTTGATATTAAAAATGGATGGTTGGTTTACAGTAAAATTATGGCACAAATAGATTCATCGATTTATGGTGGCGGAATAGGGGCCATAGCGACTGCAGGTATGCAGGGTGAATTGAGTTTGTTTAAAGGTTATATGAAAATAGATACCCATCTTTGGATGGATGGGGCAAATGGAAAATTGAAATCTTTTGGATTTGACCCCATTAAGCAAGTCCCATTTAATCATGCAAATCCTAGTTGGGAGTTGCCGGATCAATGGCTCCTTCACTTCGAAGTAGTTGCTAATATTTCTGGTGTGATGCTTTCCTATAAAATCAATAATCTTTTGAATGCAGTTGGGAGTATGGGCGGCGCATCTCAGGGTGAATTAATGTGGGCTCAACCCAACCATGTCTATCCACAATTGGGGCGAATGATGCAATTTGGCGTTACCTGGTATTTTAAGGATTAATCTATTTCTTTGATAAAAAGGGCGAAAGAGCCTGGTATGGCCCCAACCTGATAATGTTGGATAAGTGATCCGGCAAGGTCGTAAACGTAAACCGTGTCCGGTGCCATATAATCTGTTTCAGATAAATAGATATATTGGCCAAATGCTGCAGCGCTATATGCACTCCCCAATTTGCCAATAATATGGTTGGAATCTATCGTTAAATTTGTGTTTAATGGTGCAATACCACCTTTAAAGGAACGGTAAATAGTATTGTTAATAGCAATTAGGTCAGTACCAAAATCATTTGTTTGACCCAAATCATTTATTTCCACTTTTTCTGTAGTTAAATCAATTACTGAGTTTCCTGCGTTTGTACTCCAGTCACTTCCGTAATAGGTACTTGCTACAAATAATTTATTATTTTGGATCACCATCTGTCCGGGGCCTTTGACCACTTCAAATGATTTTGAAATTGTACCATCACTATAAATTTTTACGACACGGTTGTCTGCGGTCCAATCTGGTTTCATGATCACGCTTGTATAAAGAAAATCATCATGAAACAAAATCATTTCCGGAAGACCGTTTACAGGGATGGTATCTTCGATGGTATAATTGTTCAAATTCAGAACAATTATACCATTCACATTCCAGGCGGTGATATATCCTTTATTTTTATAAAAAGCCATATGTCGAGGACTGGCTCCAGATAAGTCAATTTTTTTAATATGGGTAACTTGCTCGCCACCTAAAGAAAATTCTTCAATCGTATGACTGTTATTATTGATAACAAATAATCGGTCATCAACAATGGTCATGGATTGCCCAATGTCGCCCAATGACAGACCCGTTTGATTCTGATAAATGGGCCCTGCAATATCCGTATTTTCAAGGTTAACCATCCATAGGCTTGCATTGGATTGGCCAAAGTTTCCTTCACAGAGAACAAAAATATTTATTTCTTTTAAGGGATCTGATTCATTATTGAAGATATTTTCACATCCAATAAAGAAGATGCCAAATATGAAAATGGTTACTCTCATTAAATCCTTCATGATTTTTTCTTTCAATTTTTGGGTTTGTATTGAAATGAAAGTGAAAAGCTACGTCCCGGTTCGGGATAGCCATTTACTGTCATATAGTTTTTGTTTAAGAAATTATTGATTGATAATAAAAATGTAACTTTTGGGGTTATAGTGTAATTAATTCCACCCGAAAAAACCATATAAGGATTCATTCTCACATCCATTGGCCAACTGTACATGGTAATTCTTTCGCCCATATATTGGGCATGAACCCATCCATTAATGTATTGAAGTTCAGTCTCTAAATTTAACGAACCTGTATATTTAGGTGCATACCTCATGGGTTTATTCACATTGATATTTTTTGAATCATTATAGGTAAAATGGGTTGTAAAATTGATGATCTTTACCAATCTACCGCCGAAAGTGAGGGTTATGGAATTTCTTCTTGTTTTAGCAATATTTTGAGGTTGCCAATAGTTTTCTCCCGGGACCCATTGAATAAGGTCTGTACTGTATTTAGAACCCAATCGTATTGATAACTGATGATCTTTTAATTGGGTATTCCAATGAACGCGAGCCCAGTTAGTTTTTTCAGGTAAAAGGGTGGAATTTGCACCAGGAATCCAGTATAAATCGTTAAAGGTTGGATATCGAAACCCATAACCGCCTGTGATAGAAATAGAACTATTTTTCATCGTATATCCAAATCCTGATTGCCATGTCCATACGCTAAAATTACTTTTTTCTTTATCGAATCGAAGGCTGCTTTCATTTGACAAATTCCGTGTTAAACCCCATCGAATAGAATGGGAATAAGTCTGGATAATTCGTGATATGGTATCTGTATTTGTACTTGAAATGGATTCTTTTTTAATGGTTATTTTTTGATCTATTTCAATGGATTCCAAGGGTTTTGTTATCCAGCCGAGTTCTAATTGATTGGTAGATAGGCCATGATTGCTGTCGACCGCATATTGTGGATTGATATAATGCTCATCACTTTTTCGCGTTGTGACTGAAAGAGAAAACAAGTGGTTGGGAATTTGCCAAAGAGATTTAATCTGGGTTAATCGTAAATCATCCTCGCGGTGTGCTTTGGGCGAAGGGGAAAAAACCAATCCCGGTATGCCCCGATTTTGATTAGTCCCTAAAGATTGTAACAATACGAACCATTGTTCATTAATGGTGTGACTGGATTCGAAAGAATAAAATGATTGATCAAATTGATTGTTTCTTCTTCTTCCCGAAGACCCATTATTACTGTAATCAAAATCACCGATCGATTTATATTTTCCTATACCCAGAGATACGGAGCCCTTTTTATTCGCAAAATTTGTCCGGACTGCGAGGGATTGAGTGCCAAAACTTCCGGTCAAAAAATCAATTTGAGGTGATTTTGAACTTTGAATTTCAAGGGATCCATCCATACTTCCTGACCCATGTGATAAAGCAGAAGTGCTCCCTATAGAGATTTGGTTGATAAGGAAATTAGGAATTTGAGATAAATCTGTCAGCCCATTTTGGGGACTGGTTAAATCAATGCCATTCCACACGATTTTAGTATGAGATGATATTCCTCCATCAATAGAAACGGTACTTAAACCTCCGGGACCGCCATATGTTCGCAAGATGATAGAAGGAATCGATCCCAAGGTAGTAGATAAGTTTCGTCCAGATTTTACCGGGAAATGGCTCACCTGCATTTTATTATTTTCCCCGATTACGTAAATAGTCTTCATCTCTAAAGGGTTTAAGTCCAATTGGACAATGATTGGAGATTCAAAGGGAATTTTAGCTTGATATTGTTTATAGCCATAACGAAATATTGTAATGGAATCTCCAACACTTCCTATGGATGAAAAATATCCATATTCATCTGTAACAGTCCATGCACCGGTTGGCTGATGAACAATAATGGCATTGGGAAGGGGTGTATTGCCGTTACGGACGAACCCCTTTATTTGAGGTTGGATACCCCAAAGTATATGGGTCAAAACGATAAGAGGTAAAATTTTAGACAATGGTTCCCGCCAAAATCGGCGAGAGAATATCTAATGTGACCGTATGAAAAATATAAAATTGGGTTCGTATCATGACCTTTTCTCCCGAAAGTCAGTGGATGTACATTTTTGCCCAGGTCTCCTGACTTTCGCTTCATCAACGATTCTAATCCTTCTCCTTTCGAATGGAATAAAATAGGTATCAGCGATTACAGTAGCGGGTACTGTGCTCGAATTCAACGAGCTTCCCTGCTGCAAAAAATGTTTTAAAAGTCGTAGCAAATTTACATTAATATTTTCCTAATAAAGTCTTTAAATACGTTATTCGGAATTTTTTCCTGTTCAATTCACTTATACATTCGGTCTAAGTAAACAACGATGTAAATTGCACACTATGATTACACCCTTAAAAAATGGATCTATTCTAAATCGGTCGGTTCTAGTGCTCAATACCAATTATTCACCCATGGATATTTGCACTGCCCGGCGGGCTATCTGCCTGTTTTACAATGAAAAAGTAGACATTTTGGAATCGTATCATGAAGCGGTTCATTCACCATCTGTAACCTTGTCATTGCCAAGTATTGTTAAACTGAAAGGATTTGTCAAACACCATAAAATGGATGTTGTTCTAAGTCGTAAAAACTTAATGATTCGGGATAAGCACCAGTGTCAGTACTGCAATACTAAAAAAGAATCTCTTACCATGGATCACGTTTTACCGAAGCATCGCGGAGGGATGGATTCCTGGGAAAATTTGGTAGCGGCATGTCAAACCTGCAATCGTAAAAAAGGTAATCAAACGCCAGAAGAGGCGAGAATGCCATTAAAACGATTTCCAAAAAAGCCAAATAAAATCCACTATTTCCAACAATTCATTCAAGAAAAACAAATCGCATGGCGGCCATACTTATTTATGGAGTCTTTTTAAATGAAGCGTGTCTTAAGCGGTATTCAACCTTCCGGTGATTTGCATCTTGGTAATTATTTTGGCATGATGTCCCGAATGATAAAGTATCAGGAAGAAAATGATCTGTTTTGTTTTATTGTCAATTACCATGCCTTAACGACGATTAAGGACAAAGATTTTTTAGCTTCAAACACATTGAATGCAGCCATGGATTTTATTGCTTTGGGTTTGGATCCAGATCGATCAACATTTTGGATACAAAGTGATGTGCCACAGGTGTGTGAATCAACATGGTTACTATCGAATATTGTGAATGTAGGATTGTTGGATCGCGCCACATCTTATAAAGATAAATTGGCCAGGGGAATGTCGGCAAATGTTGGATTGTATTCATATCCAATATTGATGGCTTCGGATATTTTATTATTTGGAGGAGAAATTGTTCCCGTGGGTAAAGATCAAAAGCAACACCTTGAAATGACAAGAGATATCGCTATTAGGTTCAATCAAACGTTTGGAAAAGTATTTGTTATTCCGGAACCAGATATTGATCAAACAACCCAATTGGTTCCTGGGATAGATGGACAAAAAATGAGTAAATCCTATGGCAATATGATATCCATATTTGGCGCGGAAAAATTAATCCGAAAACAATTTATGTCAATTGTCACCGATTCCGCAGGGATCGATGAACCGAAGGATACGAATACTCCTTTGTTCCAGCTTTATTCCTTATTTCTAAATGAGACTGGAAGAAAAGAATTGGCGGATCGATTTGCGTCACCTGGTTTACGGTATGGAGATGTGAAAAAAGAATTATTTGAATGTTTTTGGAATCAGTTTGAACCATTTAGGATTAAGAGAGCTTACCTTTCAAATCATAAAGACTTTGTATTGGAAAAATTAAATACGGGATCAGAAAAAGCTGGGAGTGTTGCTGATATTTATGTCAAGAAAGCCCGGGAGGCTATGGGATTGAATTATAGAGAATCCAGTGTATAAAGTCCAACTCGACCATTTTGAAGGCCCCCTTGACCTCTTGCTATATTTTATCCGGCGGGATGAAATAGATATTTATGATATTCCCATCGCGCAAATCACGGCGGAGTATCTCCAGATTATTGAAGATATAAAAACAATGAATTTATCTGTGGCAGGTGAATTTATTATCATGGCAGCCTCCCTGATGCATATTAAGTCCAGAATGCTTATCCCGCGACCGGAATTAGATGAAGAAGGTGAGCCGATTGATCCTAGGACTGAATTGGTTCAGCAATTATTAGAATATCAGCGATTTAAAGAAGTATCTGAAAAATTATCACTGAAATGGTATGATCAGAGTTATCGCCATAAACGGTCCGCGTATCAAGGAGTGGAAGGTGTTGATGATATAGGTATTTACTTAAAAAAAGTGGACTTATTTGATTTAGCTCATTACTTTAAAATAGCGATGGATCGGATACCAGTCATCACATCTTATGAATTGCATCAAGATCCTGTAA
>Ga0315339_1000986_pt1 | contig 28456 bp, 21 predicted proteins | sample ASW17metaG_FD_204514 | JGI IMG/M metagenome (GOLD analysis project Ga0315339, IMG submission 204514) | Ammonia-oxidizing marine archaeal communities from Pacific Ocean, United States - ASW #17 | ecosystem: Environmental > Aquatic > Marine > Oceanic | place: USA: California | collected 2016-12-05 | reverse complement strand
AAGCGTTCAGGGAATCCTTATGGGAAAACTCCTGGAGAGGTGCCCTTTAGTTGCATGTCTCTGTTTGACTGGCGATTGACGGCCATGTACTTGGGAGATGAAGCACTGATGCAGGAAGGCCCCCAGGCCTTAATGCGCCTACCCATGTTGATGGAAGAGGTATATGAAGCATATGAGAGATCGAAGCGCTTTCCCCGATTCAAGACAGAAGGCCCGGTTCATTTTGGAGGGATTCGAGAGCTAGGTCGGGCTGCCAGAGCAGCGGCCAAGCGATTGGACATGGGACCAGAGAGAACAAAGCAGCTGGTTGATCACTACGTTGGCTATGCTCGAGAGATAAGAGGCCCGGATGTGAAACCAGTTCCTCCTGTTATTTTAGGAATGACTAGTGCCAGTACTTCGCATACCTTTGAAAACTACAGGGCAGTGACACTGCCTACTTTTGCTCAAATGGATCCTCCTCCTAAAGTATCTCTAGTGCCTTTTGAAGCAGGCGTGCATGGCTATTCGAAGGCGCAAAAGGATTTACCCATGGGAGTATTTCCGGCTACGGCCAAGCTCTGGTATGATGCGATTGTTAATGGATACTATACGGACAACACTCCCTTCTTTTGATTTATAGGGGGTACTGTTGGGTTCGTTGCTGGATGGCAATAGAAATTTAATCAATTGCCCAAAAGTGATATTTCGCGGAGCGAAACTAAGGCTGTACGGGATGGCATGGGCTTGTTGTATTTAGGGCCCGCTGTAACTGAATGACACGGTTTTTAGTTTGCTCGTCCCTAGTTCCGTCTTGGTGTTTGGACAGTGTATCCTGCGTGTTTTGCAAGCCTTGACTTCTTGCTTCTTCACATTCGTACTTGGTATCAAAGGGGAAATCAAGCCGTTGGGATGATCCTTGAAAAGAGAATTGCCAACTTTCCTGCGAATTGGTCTGAGTGTTCTGTGTTTTGGGTTCTGCCCCAAACTGAACGGCCAGATAACTGACAATGATCTTTATTTCATTTTCTGAAATTTGTCCTTTGGGTAGATTGTGATTGTTAATGGTGTTTTGCCAACCTTCTGCAGTTCTCCTGGCAGAGACCACTCTGCCAAGTGTGTGACAGGCAACACAAAGTGTGGTTGTCAATTTTCTTCCGTTGCCACTTGCTACGGCTTGTAGGGGCTCAACTTTTTTCTGTCTGCTTTTATGTCGTTCGATACTCGCAGCGAGTTGTAAGGCTTTTTGGTATGCTGCGGGAAGGTCTTGCTTGCTATACATTTCTAGGGCTTGGAGAATGTATGTTTGGGCCTTGGAGTAGTTTTTAATTTCGAACGAACATTGAGCAGCGGCGTAAAGGAACTTAGCGTTTGAATCTACCAACTGTATAGCTTCTTCTAGTAAAGTTAGGGCTTCATCAAATTGTTTTTCTTCAATCGCCAAGTTTGCAGCTTCAAATTTGATTTGAGCCTGAATTTTAGACGATTGAGCGGGTGAAGTAAGCCCGATTGGTGAAATAACTGCGATGGCGACTAGTATGGCTAAGCAACTAGTAAGACGAGATTGCCTCATGTCGGTATCCCTCCAAAAATGCACGGACTCCTCAAATACTAAATCTTTCTCTGTCCAAAGACAATCAGGCAACATGTAGTTGGTTGTTCATTTATACTGTTACGGAGCGAGTAAGGGGGATTAAGAAGAGCCATGCAAAACGATAAGCATTTTAAGAACATTTTGTTGCGACGTCGTTGTAATTGGTAAAGTCTAAAGCAGAGAGGAAGAGGTATGAGCTTTATCGAGGGTGATGAGAAAAAGATTAATCGTCGAGATTTTACTCGAGAGGCCGGTCTTGGTGGGGTAGCAATGGCTGGCGTAGGTGCTGGACCGTTTCTTGGAGCCAAGGACCAGAAGGATATGCCTGACATGCTTCCCTCAGAATGGGATCTTGAGGCAGAGGTGGTAGTGATTGGTTCCGGGGCAACAGGATTGCCTGCTGCAATTAGAGCAGCCGATCAAGGTGCTTCGGTAATAGTAGTAGACGCAAATTACGACATTGGTGGCCACGCAATATTGAGTGGGGGTCATGTTGCTTTGGGCGGTGGAACCAGCGCCCAAAAAAAGTATGGGATTGAGGATTCCCCTGAAATTCTCTTCCAGGATTTAACCGATTGGTCAGTAGTAGAGGCCAATGGTATGCCGGAATATCGATATAATGACCGTGGTGTTCAGCGGGCTCTTGCTGAAAACGAAGCGGCAACCTACGATTTCTTGGCAAACAATGGTGTTGAGTTTGTAGATGCAATTCCAGATGTGTTGGGAGGCCATGCAATTGGTGTTTCAGCACCAAGGGAAAATCATCTCTTTTGGGACAAGGGAGTTAGTCTAGAGAGTCCTAGAGGGGCGGGTGGAACAAGTTTGATTAGGCCATTAGAGGCCAGTGCCAGGAAAAAAGGTGTCAGGTTTTTGCTGAACTACCACATGGATGTTATTTTCCGTCAAACTTCTAATTCGGGACGAGTTCTGGGCATACAAGCCAGCTACAGTCCCACGATACTGCCGCAAGCCTCCACTCCTCTCAAGAGTTTTCGCTCCCAAGGAAATATCAAAATGAAGGCAGAAAGCGTAACTGTCAAAGCCACCAGAGCCGTTATTATTGCCACGGGGGGGGGTACAGGGAATGTCAATTTCCGCAGGATGTTTGATCCTCGACTGACTGAGGAGTTTCAGCTTGCTGGCGAGCCCTACTCCGCTCAGGATGCTAGCGGAGAATTGGCTGGGATGGCAATAGGAGCGTCTTTGTGGGGTACAGCTAATCAAACATTTGAGAGAAACGGTTTCATCCGGAAACGCAATCTAATCGGATCTCAGTATTTGTATGTTACTTGGACACCCGAGAGTCCCATATTTCCTCTGGTTCGAGCTACGGGCCTGCAGGTTAAGACTTGGCAGGATGTAATTTTGGTGAATCAGGTAGGCAATAGATTTTTCAACGAAATGGCGGGAAACTGGCCTTATGGAAGTCATTTTTCCTTTCTGGATCCCTACGTTCCCGGGGACTGGCGTAATGCCAAAAGGGTTGAATATGACCCACAAAACTATCTCGATGCTGCTTTGGCGATGAATGAAGGTTCGGCTCCGCCGGACTATGGAGCAGGACCCGTGTGGGCAATTTTTGATGCGGATTCTGTTAAGCGAGAGGAATGGGATATAGAACCACCTGCTACTGACCCTCTTTACTTTTTTAGCGCTCAAACATTGGCAGAACTAGCCAAGAAATTAGCCCAAAATCCTTATCAAAAAGCTAAGATGCCTCCCGGAAATTTGGAAGCGACGGTGGAACGCTACAACACAATCGTGGAGTATGGTAGTGACGTAGATTTTAATCACCCATCTCCTTTGCATAAGATGCGAAAGCCCCCATTTTACGCGGCTTGGGCCACGCCAGTGGTGCACGATTCCTATGCGGGACTGAGGATTAATATGAAATGTCAGGTAGTAGACCTAGCTGGCCAAGTCATAGAAGGCCTTTACTGTGGTGGCGAGTCCGCTGGCGGGTGCAGTCAACATGGTACGGGTCGGTGCACTACGCAAGGTTACATTGCCGGTCGACAGGCTGCTTCAGAGTCCCGATGGGACTAAAGATCACCGTAAGAGTTGGCTTGAAATAATCCAGATGCTAGAAAACGAGATTTTTATTTAGAAGAATTGTGTCAGTTGCAAATGATGATATTAAGCAAATATTTGGAAAAATTGAGGTTAACATGGAATGAATGTGCGTTCTGCAGCCGATCTTTTTGTCGACTTATACCTATTTGGAGTGGTAGGATTCTACCTAGCGGGTTGGCCTGTCATGTCTTTAACAGTCGCTGAAGGGGGGCGATGTTGGGCATAAGTGGTGTCTTGGAATTGCTCTCTTCTTCTAGTTTTCTGAATCTGGTGGCCATCGCTGTAATTAATTAATTGTTTATTGCTGGATAGTCGTTAGCTATGTTGAAAACGTTTCTGACGGGAATTGCTCTTGTATGTGTTGCGGTGGGCAACATCTACGGGGAAGGTCTGTCTGATCTGCAACCAGTGCCTTCGCACGGTCCTCCGCGGATGTTACTGAATCGCTATTGTGTGAGCTGTCATAGCGAAGCACTTCGTACAGCTGGCTTAGCTCTGGACAGTTTAGATGTTGCGAAAGTCGGTGAGAAAGCTGCGGTATGGGAGAAGGTATTAGGTAAGCTGAATGCTCGCGCTATGCCTCCTGTCGGCATGCCTCGACCCGATGAAACCGAGTATGACTCTTTGTCTTCCTACTTGGAAAGAGCCCTCGACCAGGCAGCTGATGCCCATCCTAATCCTGGCAGGATTGTTCCGCATCGTTTGAATCGCACTGAATACACTAATGCAATTCGCGATTTAATTGCTCTCGATATAGATGGGAAAGAACTTCTCCCTGCTGATAGTTCACGACATGGCTTTGACAATATTGGCAATGTTTTGACGACATCGCCCCTGCTGATGGAAAGATACTTGTCTTCCGCAATCAAAATTACCCGTCTCGCTATTGGAGATCCCGTTATATCCTTGGATTCTAAGTTATACACGCTTCCCAAATATTTAAAACAAGAGGATCGAATGAGTGACGCCCTTCCTTTTGGATCTCAGGGTGGAGTTGCTATAAAACACAACTTTCCACTAGATGGTGAGTACGTTATTCAGGTTCGCTTGCAAAAAAATTTCAGAGGATATATCCGCGGTATTCGCAGGTCGCGGCAGGCTGACATTCGTTTGGATGGCGTAAAGCTTGGGCAATTTTCTGTTGGGGGAGAGCACAAGGGGAAATCGTCTTTTATTTTCACAAGTGCCGGAACGGGAGAACTTCAACAAGAAACTTACGAACGTAGGGCAGATGATGTTTTGAAGGTTCGTTTTTCAACCAAGGCGGGCCCAAAGTTGATTGGAATCTCTTTTGCGAGCGAAGTTACGATGCCCGAGGGTCCTTCGGAGCTCCCTTTGACACAGTATGATTTTGCTATGTACAAGGGAGGCAATCCTGCTGTGCGCCATGTGGAGGTTACAGGTCCCTACAATGCAACGGGAGTGAGCGAGACCCCGAGCCGTCGTAAGATTTTTGTTTGTTACCCAACTACAAGCGAAGAGGAAGATCCGTGTGCCGCAAAAATTCTTGCTTCGCTGGCCCGTCGTGCTTATCGCCGGCCTGTTACCGACGAAGATCTTCAGACTCTTCTCGATTTTTATAGAGCTGGGCACAGTAAAGGTGGATTCGAAGCCGGGGTGGGAGCTGCGTTAGAAAGAATATTGGTTGGCCCAGAATTTTTATTTCACATTGAAGCTGACCCGAAAAATACGAAGTCAGCCAGTGCCTACTCTGTGAGCGATTTGGAGTTGGCTTCCCGGCTATCGTTTTTTCTTTGGAGTAGTATCCCCGATGATCAGCTTCTACGGTTAGCTGAGAACAAAAGGTTGAGTGAGCCTAAGGTTTTGGAAGAGCAAGTCCAGCGCATGCTTGCCGACCCTCGCAGTAAGGCATTGGTGAAAAATTTTGTAGGTCAGTGGTTGCAACTACGTAATATGAAGGTAGTGACCCCGGATCCGGATGCGTTTGGCTATTTTGATGAGAATCTTCGAGAGGGATTCCAGAAGGAAACGGAACTCCTTTTTGAAAGTCTTATGCGCGAGGACAGCAGCGTGTTGGAACTCCTAAGCGCGGATTATACATTTATTAACGAAAGATTGGCCCGACATTATCAAATCCCAGATGTTTATGGCAGTTACTTTCGACGGGTTGCTGTGAGTGATGAAGCCAGAAGAGGAATTCTGGGCCACGGAAGCGTTTTGACTGTGACATCGTATGCCAACAGAACATCTCCCGTTCTGCGTGGCAAATGGGTGCTGGAAAACATCCTGGGAGCGGCGCCACCTCCCCCACCACCAGATGTTCCAGAACTGAAGGAGCGAGGAGAGGATGGCAGAGTTCTTTCGATGCGTGAACAAATGGAACAACATCGTGCTAATCCTGCCTGTGTTGTTTGCCATGCTCAAATGGATCCGTTGGGTTTTGCACTGGAGAATTTCAATGGTGTTGGTGGATGGCGTACTATCGATGCCAATACTCCAATTGATGCATCGGGAGTGCTTCCTGATGGAACCCGCTTTGAAGGCCCGACAGGACTTCGTAAAGTATTGTTGAGCCGTGGAGAGGAATTTGTTACCAATGTGACCGAAAAACTTTTAACTTACGCCTTGGGTCGAGGAGCTGAATATTATGATGCCCCAGCTATTCGCAGGATTGTAAGAGAGTCTGCTCCCGACGACTATCGTTGGTCGTCACTTGTTACAGGTATTATCAAGAGCACGCCATTTCAAATGAGGAGGTCAAAAGAGTTATGATTATTACTAAGAAAGTCCTTCCGCGCCGCGCCTTTTTGAGTGGTGTCGGTGCTGCAGTAGCCTTGCCATTACTGGACGGAATGGTTCCGGCCTTGTCGGCTGTTGGTAAAACGGCTGCCAAGGGAGTTAACCGTCTGTCGTTCGTTTATGCGCCTAATGGAATGAGGCCAAGCCACTGGACACCAAAAACTGAAGGTGTTTCCTACGAACTAAGTCCTACGCTGAAGCCCTTGGAGGCATTTAAGGATCACTTTCAGGTGTTGAGCGGACTCAACCATAGTGCTGCGAATCCAAGGCCGGGTGAAGGCAGGAACGCTCCACATGAAAGAGCCGGTGCTACTTATCTGACAGGTGTCCATCCCAAGCGAGAAGTTGATTTAGGAATTTCAGTGGATCAAATTGCTGCCAAGGAAATGAGCAAGCATACCCAAATGGCTTCGCTTGAGATTGGTTTGCATAATCCTGACATTGTAGGTAATTGCGAAAAAGGTTGGAGTTGTGCTTTTACGGACACGCTGTCGTGGCGTGGGCCTAAAACGCCTATGCCAATCGAAAATCAGCCGCGTGCAGTATTTGAGCGCCTGTTTGGCGAGAGCACGGATCCTGTTATACGGTTAGCCCGAATTCGCAAAGAACAGAGTCTTCTTGATTCGATTGCCGAAGCAGCTGCCCGCCTTCAGGTTTCACTTGGTTATAGTGACCGTGTCCGAGTGGACGAGTACCTAGAGGCTATTCGCGATGTCGAGCGACGGATTCAAATGGCTGAACGCCAAACTAAAAAACCAGTATTTTCAACGCCGGAAGAAGAGGTCAATCTTCATACTGGAGAGGTCCTTCCAATCATGGAGCGTCCTGCTGGTGTTCCAGAATCATTTATCGACTATTGCAAACTCATGTTCGATTTGCAGGTGTTGGCTTACCAGAGCGATATGACCCGTGTAATTACTTTTATGATGGGTCGAGAGCAAAGCCACCAGGCTTTCCGCGAGATTGGTATTTCTGAGAACCATCACGCTTTGTCACATCATCGGAGTGACGCTGAGAAGCTGGAGAAAGTATTTCAAATCAACCTTATGCATACTCAGTTGTTTGCTTATTTTCTCGACAAAATGCGTTCCACGCCGGATGGTGATGGCTCCTTGCTCGATCATTCAATGATTGTTTATGGTAGTGCCATTAGCGAAGGAAACGAGCATTTGGTGGAGAATTTACCTGTCGTGTTGGCAGGCGGTGGAGGTGGTTTGATTACGAAAGGTGGCCATTTCCGTTTCCCAGAGGGGACACCAATGACGAATCTATTTCTAAGTCTTTTAGACGGTCTGGATATCCCGGTAGAGAAGTTTGGTGATAGTACCGGAAAATTAGAAATGCTATCCATGACCTAGATGTTAACGATGAGGACAAGTATGAATACCAAAGTTAAAAGTACGGTTAGCATATGGGTAGTAGTGTTGTTGTCTTTTGTGAGTTTAGCCGCTGCTGGTGGTGATCTTAGCGTAGTAGAAGCAGTCCAGAGGGGAGACCGAGAGACAGTACGGTCTTTGTTGCAGCGGGTTAATGCGAATGAGACTCAGCCAGATGGTGCCACAGCTCTGTCTTGGGCAGTTCACCGAAACGATTTGGAGTCAGCAGAGCTTCTGATTCAAGCAGGTGCCGATGTAAATGCTACCAACGACTACGGTGTTACTCCACTTTCACTGGCCTGTGCCAATATCCAGAACGCTGCTATGGTCAAAAGACTTTTGGAAGCTGGGAGCAATCCTAATTCCGTCCAAGTCAAAGGAGAAACAGTGCTCATGACCTGTTCACGGACGGGTAATGCGGAAGCAGTGAAGTTGTTACTGGCCCATGGGGTGGAAGTAGAGACTAAGGAGCCGTGGCGTTGGCAGACTGCTTTGATGTGGGCAGCAGCAAAGAAACATAGCGATGTCGTGGCGTTACTGGTCGAGCATGGAGCAGATGTGCATTCCCAAACTCGGGGAAGCTTTACTCCTTTAATGTTTGCCGCCCAGCAGGGAGATATCGATTCTGCAAGGATCTTGCTGACAGCGAGAGCAGACGTGAATCAAGCTTCACCGCAGTACGGAACTGCTTTGGTGGTCGCTAGTGCCAGTGGCAGGGAACAAGTTGCAATATTTTTGTTGGAGCAAGGAGCGGATCCGAATGAGACAGATAGTCATGGCAACACCCCGCTACATTATGCTGTGCGAAAAGGATTCTCTGAATTAGATGGTGTTAGGTATGACGCTAACCGACCACGTCCCTCCAATATGCCAATGTTAGCCCAAGCATTGATTGAGCACGGTGCGAACGTCAATGTTCGCATTAAAGAATTTTTAAAAATGCGAGACGATCGTCCTCCCATTGATATAACTGGAGCCACACCCTTTTTTCTAGCGGCAGTTTCCACAGATGTTCCCTTAATGAAGCTTTTAGCTGATAATGGCGCGGACATCCGATTGGCAGTTAATGAGAAAACGACGCCTCTAATAGCAGCAGCCATGGGAGCGTGTCCAGGGGAATGTCGGGGCATGGGTAAGAACGAACAGAACAAGCAATGGGAATCACAAGCCTTTGCAGCTGTAAAAATGGCAGTGGAGTTGGGTGCTGATGTGAATGCGACCAACGATAAAGGTGAGACCGCGATGCACATTGCTGGCTTTACGGGTTCGGATTCAATTATTCAGTTTCTAGCGGACAAAGGTGCCGTGGTGGACCCTGTGGCTAAATCTGGCGAGACACCTTGGACAATGGCCATGGGAATTAGTGCCAATCTGGGCATCCGTGGGACCTATGGTCACCATGAAAGTACAGTCGCTCTACTTCTCAAATTGGGGGCCAAAGTGCGAGGCAGAGAGGGAATGGATCCTCGAGGCAGATTAGCTTTGGTGGGTAATGTCGGAGCCGAGGATGGTGAAATTCAGGCAATCGACCCAGATGAGAACCAGCGGTATCCTTGAACTAAGATAGATGGCCCTCTTGGCTTGCCATTTTTTTCCGCATGCGCTCCTTCCATTTATCAGGTAAGTCCTCCAATTGTAAAAGCCGTTGGAGGGTATTTGGGTCTGGACTAGGGTCGCGATAAAGGGCAAATACTTCGGTTATCGACAAACTGTCTGGATTTTCGGATATTTTCTCGATGGTATCTCCGCTGTCTACTAGTCCCTCCTGCAATACGGAAAAATAGAAACCACTGCGGGCACTTGTCCAAAAACGATCTATTATTCCCTGGTCTTCGAATTTGATTCCTAATTTAAAACAGGGAGTGCGTGGTTGCGTAACCATCAACAGTGCCGAACCAATTCGAAATTGATCGCCAATAAAAACATCGTTTTCTATTAGACCTTTAGTGGTGAAGTTTTCCCCGAACATTCCCCAAGACAAATCGGGACGAGAGAGCTCATTTTTCCAGAAGTTGTAGTGTTCACAAGGGTAACCATAGACAGCTTTGTTAGGACCGCCATGTACTCTGAGATTTCCTTGTTGATCTCCATCTAAATTTAGGCTGCGGAGCATGACTGGACCATTTATAGGCTTTTTAAAAATACCAGTGGGGACCTCTTTTTCTTTCCATGCTACATTCTGTGGAAGACTGACGTTGACAGAAATAAGTTTCATTGGAGTACCTGCCTGTAGGCTTAAGAAGTCTAACTCATTTATAACTATGATGCCGAGGTTGTTGGATTATTCTAGCGGCTGAATGCGCACCATGTATCCGTTGTGATCAACGTACCAAACGGTTACTGGGTTAGTTGAATTGTCAATCCAGGTTCGTCGGTTGTGAGAAAATGGCTCGGGGAGCATGTAGGCTCTCCACTGTTCCCTCTCCGGATTGAAGCGGAGGAACCGCCCCGAATGAAGTGCCGTTCCCCACACTTCTCCCTTTGCGTCGGGGAGCATTTCATAGAAGGCGACGTGAGGAATAGGAGGAAAATACTCGGTAACCCGAAGCTCTTGGGGATCTATTCGTAGCAACATGCCCCCCCGACCTCCTATCCAAGCGATGCCCTGGGGATCAAAGCCACCTCTAGCTGGAGAAGAGAGATGTATTCCAGTTTCCAGATCGGTTCGTTGTCCGGTGTGCATATCGAGTACTGAAACAATATTGCCTCCGATACGTCCACCAGCCCAATATCTTCCGTCTAAGCTAGTAATATTGTCGTAGGTGCTGCTATTGGTTGGGGGCAGTGGCCACTTTTGGACGATTTTCCCAGTGTCCCGGTCAATCCGGATGACCTGACTTTCCAGAGTTTCGTATACGTAACCCGATGGATCCATAGCAAAATTGCTAAAGCCAGGAGAATTCAGTGGGCCAGCTTCCTCGAAATGAAACTGCTTAAAAGTTTTAGTTTGGGGATCGAATCTAGCCAAGTTGTGACCCCAGTTTTCTGAGACATAAACGATGTCTCTTTCGTCCACCCACACACGATGGGTCCCCGGTAGTGCACCAGGAGTATTGGGCAGACGATGTTCTTCCACCTTGCCGGTTTTTGGATCCAGGGCTCCAATGTAGGGACTCCGGTGAGGGGTGTACCAAATTTTCCCTTGAGAGTCTCCATGCACATCGTGTGGAGCTAGTAGAGTTCGGGGTAGCTCGTATTCGGTGATGATGACACGGGTGCTGGCACCTCGCTCTCTGGGGAGAACGTGTATTGGGGAATCTTTAGATTCAGGTCCTCGGACCCGGGTCAGCCACTTTGTAATAACTTCTTTTTCTTCCAGTGATGGCAGTCCTGCCCGACCGAGTTTCTTAGGATCAGGTTGCTTCATGTTGATTAGTGGAGAGCCGGAGCCAAAGAGCATTTTATGTACGATGAGACGCCAACCGTGCTCGTCATAGCGGGCGCGGAAAATTTGCTGATAGGAGTGACATCCAAAACCGCAAGCGAGGGTGAAGGTTCTCTTTTCTTTTCCCGTTCCGGGAAGATTCATCATCCACTCTGCTCCTGTTAGCTGGCTTAGAATTTCGGGTGTTGGAGGTAGAAATTCAGACTCGCTTACCCGCTGCAGAACAATGGTTTTTAAAGTTGGAGAGGCTTCGACCCACCCCAACTCTCTGGAGTAAGGATGAAACTCTAGCGGCCGGGCAATCCGAAGAGTATAAGGTCCTGTTTCTAGAATTGGAAATTCGTAATACCCTTCTTGGTTGGTATAGACGGTAGTGCGGATGGCCGTTTTGGGAGAGATGAGTTGGACTCCGATTCCTTCAAGTGGTCTGCTTTTTTGGTTATACACCAGGCCACGGGCTCCACCCAACAATTCATGAGAACGTTCAGGATCGGCAGATGCTGGAAAAATTCCAGTCAGCATCCAAGTTGCTATCATGCAGGCAACTACCAAAACTAAAATCAAAATCTTTCGCATAAGACCCCTTATTTTGTCTGATAACGATAGTCAGGATTTGGAGGTGGCTCGTTCGCATCGAAACAACATTTTTCTCGGAGATAGACAAGTAAATCCTCAATGTCTGTATCGCTCAAAGTGTAGCGGTAAGCAGGCATATCCTTTCCACCATTTTTGATTTTTTCTACAACCGTCTTGTCGTTAACTGGTTCACCTGAGACAAGCTGGGAACGCTGATAGAGATCTTGTAGAAATGGTCCTTGTTTAGCGTATTTGTTGTGGCACATCCAGCATTTGTAATAATAAATTTCCTCGCCTCGTTGCCACCCAGCAGCAGCAGTGGTTTGAGCGTTGTAAACTTTCCATGACCGCTGCAATTGGTCTCGAGGAGTTTCTTGCTTAGATTGAGATTGAGTTGTCTGATTTGGTTTTTGACTAGCAGCTAGAGCTAGTGCGCCACATACCATTACTACCAATACTAGACACATGCGTTTCGAGAAGTTCATTTGCTTAAAATACAATTTTACCTCACATGCTTAAATCGTGGTGTTTAAAGGGCATAGACCTCATACGTTTGCCGGTGGCGGCAAAAACGGCATTGGCTACTGCCGGGGCACAACTCGGAAGGCTAGCTTCGCCAATTCCTCCCCACTTAGTTCCGCCACTTAAGGCTAAATGTGTTTCTACTTCTGGCATATTTTTCATTTGCAGCATCGGGTAGTCATCAAAATTTTTCTGTGCTACAGCACCATTCTCAACTGTAATTTCACCATAGAGAGCGGCACTTAAGCCGTAGACAACACAGCTCTCGACCTGCATTTCAACTGTAAGGGGATTAATTACGTGGCCACAATCCAGCGCGCAAACCACCTTTTCCACTGTGAGTTCTCCTCGCCTACTGACTGAAACCTGAGCAACTTGGGCAACAATGGTGCCAAAGGCCACGCAAATAGCCATGCCTTGTCCGGTTCTTGGTGGAAGAGATTGTCCCCAGTTAGCTTTTTCTGCTGCAGTGTTTAAGACATTTAGCCAATTGGAATTATTTTCCAATAAAATTCGCCGAAATTCTAATGGATCTTTGTTGTTAGTGTGAGCTAACTCATCGATAAAAGATTCAATCATAAAAATGCTGTTACATACTCCAGGAGCTCTCCAAAACGAGACAGGAATGTGTTGGTTGCGCATGATGTATTCGACTCGTTTGTTGGGAATTTGGTAGGGCATATCGGACAATCCGCGCAGTATTATGGGATCGATACCGTTTGCCACTGCTTTTGGGCGATGCCAGGACAAAATGGAATCACCAGTAGAGCGGCTGAACCAAGTCAGGGGCATACCATCTTCGCCAAGTCCGGCCTGAAATCGGGTTACTAAACTGGGATTGTAGTAATCGTTTTTGATATCTTCTTCCCGCGTCCAGACTAAGTTGACGGGGCGTCCGCCTAGTGTTTTGGCGATAGCGACTGCCTGGTTTACTTCGCTGCGCGATCCTCGACCGCCAAATCCCCCGCCAAGAAAGCAGTTGTGAACATGAATATTTTCTGGAGCTATGCCCGATTGCTCAGAACCCGAATGTATTGCTCCTTCTGGGTCTTGGGTTCCTAGCCATAGATCTACCCGATTGTGGGTTACCTGGGCTGTGCAACCAAGTGGTTCCATAGTAGCGTGGGCCTGATGGGGGGCAGAATATATGGCTTCTACTACTTCAGTGGCTTTATTTGCATTTTTTAGAGTGTCTCCCTCGTTCAGTGCTACGGTGCCGGTTTTATTATTAATGGCTTCAAGGTCTTGTGCAGCAATTTCCTTTGAGTTTGCATTACTATTTGCTCCATAGTCCCATTCGATGGGAAGAAGTTCCAGAGCCGTTTTTGCTCTCCAAAAGGTATCTGCCACAACTGCGACTCCACTTCGTAAGCCCATGGCCTTGTTTTCACTTTTGAATTCCACCACCGAGTGAATTCCAGGACGATTTTTAATAGCGTTAAAATTATAATTTTTGACCTTTGCACCCACGATTGGAGAGGTTTTGGAGGTGGCATACAGCATATTAGGCAGTCGGATATCGATCCCAAAGGTAGCACTTCCATTTACTTTAAGAGGGGTATCCAATCGTGCCATGGGGGTGCCCAACAGAGTGAACTGTTTAGGTGTTTTGATGGCAGGTTCTTTGGATAGTTGAATCGTGCTTGCCTCGTGAGCTATCTCACCGTACCTTAAGGTTTTTCCAGTAGCCGTGTGAGTTACAATGCTGTCCTTGGCAGTGCATGCTGTGGCTGGCACTTGCCACTGGTCGGCTGCTGCTTGAATTAGACGTTCCCGTGCGCTCGCTCCTGCTTGCTGTAAATATCGGCGGGAACGACGAACAGCACCGCTGCCATTTGTTGCCATGCGTTTGTAAACACCGCCCTCTCGTATGCTTCTGTTGGCCGATGCATATTCTGCTTGCACCTTATTCCAATTGCAGTGCAATTCTTCTGCCACAATCATCGGCATGGCAGTAAAAACTCCCTCACCCATCTCAGACTGGGCCACGCGAATGGTTACTGTGTCATCTGGGGAAATAACAAGCCAAGCGTTCACTTCTGCTCCCCCTTTTTCTGTTGGGGATATCCAAGGCTGATTGTTTATTTTCAAGTCTTCTTGGTCACTTGGTAGCGTGGAGGCTTCGGCTCCGGGGAGATAAAATCCAATTGCCAGTCCGCCACTGGCGGCAGTGCTGGCAACAATAAAATGTCTGCGGGTAATTTTTGACTTAATCGACATTGTGTAATCCTCTTTATTTTTGGCCCGAACGGCGTGTGAACATCCGTGCTGCACGGTGAATAGCCCGGCGCATTCGTGTGTAAGTACCACAACGACAAATATTGGTCATTTCCCGGTCGATGTCAGCATCGCTTGGGTTGGGGTGTTTTGCGAGCAAAGCAACAGCCGCCATGATTTGTCCTGATTGACAATATCCGCATTGGGGGGCATCCTCCGCAATCCAAGCTTGTTGAACCGGATGAGTTGTATCTGGAGGTAATCCCTCAATAGTGGTAATTTCCTTACCAATCACCGTACTAGCTGGGGTTACACAAGATCGGACGGGACGGCCATTTACATGCAAGGTGCATGCTCCGCACTCAGCAATACCACAACTATACTTAGTGCCGGTTAAACCAAGGCTGTCGCGGATTACCCACAGTAGTGGGGTTTCGGGTTCGACATTTATGGTGTGAGACTGCCCATTGACTTTAAGTGTAAAAGACATATCAGATTACTCCTGCTTGGTCAGAGAAGAACAGTGATTTTTTTGATTGCAGACGTACTGGTGAGAGCTGTAGTCATGCTTAATTGGAGACAAACGTTACGTTTCACAGATTATTTTCGTGTATTTGTGAATTGCCCTTTCGGTGATTCTAGCTTCGGTAAGCAAAGAGGGTCAAGGGATGATTAAAGGATCTTGGCTATGTGACGATTATTGTTTAGGCGATAGAGGGTTAAACGTAGAAATTTAAGTTGCAAATTGATTAACCTATTCTTCATTCTGATCAGATTTTTAATTGCTATTGTTCTTGCTGTGCAATGTGTTCCCGGGAAGTTGATCAAAGGAGGAAGTCAGAATCTCTTCAGCTGTTAGAGCTAATACTCGCGCGCAATCCACCAGATAATCAACTCGGACTCCAAATGTTCCATACTGTCGAATGTCTCCGTGTCCGCTAGGCCCATAATTAAGAACGTGAGCTCCTGCGTGTTGTAAATGTCCGGAGTCAGCACAGGCGTAGGATCCAGGATTAAAAAATCCAATAGAATCCGGTTCTTTGCCTAAAATGGTTAGATGGTGGCGGTGAATAATATCCACCAGGGGATCATCTTTAGGTAGATACAGGGGAGGCATTGCGATCATTCCCTTCCAGGGGGGACTATAGGCTGCTGGAGGCGGTTCAATCTCAATGTGTAATTCTGGGTCTTCAGCTTGCAGTGGGGCGAAGGCAGCCCAAAGATCGGACGTGATTTCTTCGATGGTTTGTCCGGGCACAGTTCTGACTTCAAAAATGAGGGAGCAACAGTCGGGGACGTAAGAAGGTCTCCAAAGGATGTGCTCGCGGGTAAATCCTCCCAGAATATTCCCGATCAATTTTCTTGGAAGCCCCGGAATTTCTGGGTGAGGGGTCGCTGAAAATTCAAGTTGCTGGAGGGCTCCAATAATCTTCCCCATTTTTTCAACAGCATTTTGGTGAGGATGAAGATGGAGACTTCCAATCCAAGCTGATTGACCAATGACGGTAATTACAAATTGTACCTGTCCGGCGTGCATAGTCCGAATATTCAACAGAGTGGGTTCGGGAACAACAGCGTAATCAGGAACTATTCCCTGTTGTAAAAGGTGAGTGGTGCCAATTCCTCCTTGTAGTTCTCCAACAACTCCGGCAACAATCAGATCGCCTTTTAGTTTGATTTTAGAGCGAGCTATAGCTCCAGCAGCAGCAGCCATCGAGGCCAGTCCGGCTTTCATGTTTCTTAGTCCATGGCCTAACATATCTCCATTTTCTATTTTGAATTCAAAAGGATCGCTTGCTGTATTTGAGACAATTGGATCGATGTCTGTATGCCCATTAAACATGAGTGAAGGTCCCTCGCCGGAACCAGCAAGTTTGGCAATGACATTGGGGCGTTCGGGTTCTGCTTCCTGAAGCTCCACTTCCAGGCCCAACTTTTCAAGTTGTTCAGCGTATTCTGTGGCGGCAGCTTTTTCTTTCCCAGAGAACGAGTGATGCTGCTGTAGTCGGCGGGCAATGTCAATGATTTCCGTTTCTTCTATATGTTCCAGTAAAGACAGAGATTTCATTATGTTCGCTCCATGCTTATTGTTGCGGTTCAGGGGTGCAGAACGGATGTTCCTGGTTTAAGTTGATAGAGTTCCCCAATTTCCCTGTTGGTCAAGGGACGATTAAAGACAGAGATCTCGTCTAGGAAGCCCGTGTAATTAACGCCAAGTCGAAGGGTGCCCTTGGCAAGATCCCACTCGAATGGTTCCTTGATCAGATCTGTCTGTCCCTGAAATATTCCATCAAGATACAGGCCGGTGGTGCCCCCAGAGGATGATCCCAAATTCAAGTAAGTAATGAGTATGTGTGTCCATACGTCATTTTTTAGAGGAGGATTTTCCACTACCACCAAGTGTTTTTGGAATTCGGGGTTTTTATCATTAGGGATATTTCCCGGGTTCCAGTTATCTAATATTCCAAATGCCCCGAGACGAATTTGCCCCGGACTACAGTCGGTTGAAAGGTCTATCCAGATAGCAGAGTTGTTGTAGGATTTATCCGTAACTTGGACGGGATCACAGTAGTCGCGCTCTAAGTCTTTTCCTGGGATCAATTTCATCCAAAACGAAAGAGTTCCACTCCAGTTTTGGTTGGAGAAGGCAACATTATTTTCTGCTCGATAGAAAAGCGCAGATTTGTTTTTGTTTTGAAATTTTAATGCTGAACCGTGATTGTGTTTGCCGACAGTCAAGATGATTTCTGGATTATGGATACCTGTTTTGGCCTTTTCTAATTCGTTATAGGAGGGAGCTGTATAAATTTTTTTGTCTCCCAGACTAAAGTCGGCATCCAGCCCATTGTTGAAAGAAGCATGGAAGGTTAGAGCTTTTTTCAGTGTCATGAGACTCGTTGTTTGGGAGTCGGTTTCGACATCAGATGGAGTGTCCTGCGTGATACAGGCTGTGAGCGTCGTGCTCAGCAAGATTGCAATTGCCATTGCAGTCCGTTTTGAGCAAATCAATTCTAGGTCAAACAAACCCAATATTGTTTTTCTCATTAGGTACTATTCTGACTTGTTGAAATTGGAAGTCAAGATCAAGGGAAAAGGGGAATAGATTTTTGCTTTTTTCCACAAATTATCCTTGTGTGGGTTCAAGGCTAATCGGGAATGTGAAGTGATATTGTTTTTGTGTCCTGTAGAGCTTAGTATTGAGGGCAGTTAGATCCAAGTAATACGGAGGATATCGAGTTGATATTCTCATGATTGCGTCTCGTAACAAGGTCGGGAGGATACTAAAATGAAAAAACCAGCTGTAATCGGATTAATGGTTGTCTTGGTGGGATGTATGTCGGCTTTATGGAGCCAAGATAAAGTGGTGCAGCCGCGAGCGCCGCTGGTGCCAAGGATTACCTCCGTGGACCAGTTAGTTCCGTTCGCCAAGATCATTCTTCAACGCGATTTTATTGGGCAGAGATTGGGATGGTCAATCAAAGGAGGAGAGCGGGTACTTTTTAAAACGTCGAGTAGTCATCATCCTTGGGTTACGGAAGCATTTATTCGAGCCTTAAGAGAACTAAATTGTGAAATTGATGTCGTTATTCGAGATCGCCCATTTGCCATGCTTGGATTTGATGGATTGGGTGGCAAGCAAGTAAGCAATGAGGAATGGGCCAAACAGGTTATAGATATGATAGAGGACCGTTTGAGCCAGGATTTCAATAAAAAGCCGAATAAAAGCTATGGATTTGGAAGTGCTGGTGGTCCCTTATTAGGTGAGCCCGGTATCGGATTAACCGAAGAGTCAGCTAAATATTACGATGTAATTGTGGGAGGCGGCAATCCTGTTGGGGGTCTCTCGGGCGTGCATGCTTGGACTACACCCGAGTTGCTAGCCAGTGCGGGAACCGTCTATCCAGGTGAGATAATGGATTTGATCGATGCCAAAGCTTGGGCCATTATTCGCAATGCTGAGTGGGTGGAAATTACCGATTTGCAGGGGTCAGAAGCCTCGTTCACGTGGCACCCCGAGTGGTGGGAAATTATTGAGGGCACCCATCCTACCATTAAGGTTCCAGGATATGAGAGCACGTTTGGATCGTTACGCCCGGGCCGCTCTGAATACGCAGATTTTGCTGGTCATATTGGAGGAGCTCCTCGCTATGGTGCCATTGAGCAGACCGACTTTAAAGGTTATTTAACGGGTGAAATTGCTCAGCTGGGTTTAGTTCCGATGATGACCTTATGGCATGATCGCGGAGAATTAACCAGAATTGATGGTGGTAATTATTATGGGGATATGTGGCGAGAGGCTCTGAATTTAACCCGGGATATTCAATACCCAGGCTATCCTCGTCCAGGGACGGGTTGGATGATGGAGTTTGCATTTGGCACCAATCCTAAAATCATCGGGCCTATGGAAATTGAGGAGCTGAAAGGAGATCCTCAGCGGGATCCAGCGAAAATTTCGTGGGGTTTTCCACGGGACAGAGAAGGCGCCTTGCATGCTGGTTACGGGACACTGGGTGCGTCTTGGTGGGGGATGCTCATGGATATGCCTGTCAATCATTTTCATTTGCATTTAATGTTTACAACCTACATTGTTCATACCCGCGACGGACAAAGTGTCAAACTGGTGGATCGTGGTCATTTTACGGTCATAGATGATCCAGAAGTCAGGGCATTGGCGGCCAAGTATGGAGATCCAGACGAGGTGTTAAAAACTGATTGGGTTCCAGGAATAACCGAGGATGGAAAGTTGATTGCTCCCAAATCTAGAATGGTTTCCTATGAGGAATTTATTGCCAATATGCCCTTTAGAATCGATGATCCGCGTCTTACCTATGAATACAGCCATCCACATTTAGATGCTTTGTACGGGAAAGAACGGATGCAATACTATAAACCGGAACAGTATTTGGAATTCTACCGTAAACTGGGGCAAATTCCAGTTAAGCGTGTTCAGGTTAATTAGCCTATCCTATTCATTTAGAGCCATGAACGAGATTACGTGCAAATTTGCTATTGGTCAGTTGGTTAAACACTTGCTGTTTGATTATCGTGGGGTTGTTGTGGATGTCGACGCCACTTTTCAAGGCACGGAAGCCTGGTATGAACAAATGGCTCGAAGTAGACCTCCCAAAGACAGCCCCTGGTATCACGTTTTGGTGCACAATGCTCAACATATGACGTATGTTGCAGAAAGAAATCTGGTGACGAATAAAACACACAAGCCCATCGATCACCCTTTAGTGAAAGCCTTTTTCAGTGATTTCAAAAATGGGCACTATGTTTGTATGCTCAATTGAACACATAAAGTGTATGCCTTTCTCTAATAAGGAGGTCCTATGGATCGTCCACTTCTTAGTCTGATTACCAGTTCGATTGGGTTCATTCTGATGCTGGGTTCTTTTGCTTGTCAGACCCAAAACAATAACCAAGACGTAGTTTCTGTAGCTCATCAAAAACTTCTTTCTAGGGCGACCATGTTTGAGCTAGAGACCCAATATCTGCCACCTCCTGGCGACCCGCTTGAGCACCACACGGCAGGTTTTGCCAAAATTTTATGTTCAGCAGTATTTGTTAGTGGGTTGGATCCAGATTTTGCAGCTGAATCTATTGGATATTTCACAAGTCCCTATGCTGAGCGCTCTCAAGTTGTTGAAAGGGTAGTGGATTATGAAGAACAAGAGGTGCATTTAACTTTGCCCAGCGGTGTCGTTCGCACAGCAAAATACTATGGAGACCAAGGGTGCGTGACGTTGCCCGTTGGTGAAAGGGCAGCATACTTCACTCCTACGGTAGTCGAAAGTGTTCTTCCTGAACCCTCTACGCAGGCTTGGCCTATGGGAGATATGCTTTTGGACACACCGTTACCGGCTGAGATTGATATTGATGCAATTAAGTCTGCGGTCGATGCAGCTTTTGACCCAGTCGAGGGACTAACGGCAGCCTTTTTAGTAACCTGGAGAGGGCGCATTATTGGTGAGCGTTATCGTGCGGGGATCAGCATGCATACCCCCCTCGAAAGTTGGTCAATGGGTAAAAGTCTTTCTGCCACGCTTATGGGAGTGCTGATTCAGCAAGGTGTGTATGATTTATGGCAACCTGCTCCCCTGGAAGAATGGCAGGAAGAGGGGGACTCTCGTTCTGAAATTCGTATTGCTGATCTGTTGCACATGTCTAGCGGTCTCAGATTTCGAGCGCCGCAGGATCCAGACTTCGATCCATCTCTGGGTTATCCAGATCATCTTTATGTCTACACTGGAGCTATAGACTCTTTCCGGTGGGCTGCCACTCGGCCACAGCAATGGCCTCCGAATAAAGTGGGTCGTTATCGCAACTCCGATCCGGTGTTAATCAACTATCTTATCCGCTTAGGTGTTGCAAAAATTGGCCAAAAATATCATTCATTTCCCCAGAGAGCTCTTTTTGACAAGTTAGGGATTCGTAATATGGTACTGGAAACTGATCCATATGGTAATTTTTTGCTTCAGGGTTATGAATTTGGTTCGGCACGCGATTGGAGTCGCCTTGGGAATCTTTATTTGCAGGATGGTGTTTGGAGCAAGGAACGCATCTTGCCCGAAGGGTACTCTGGTTTTGTGAGTCAGGTAGCTCCTGCTTGGAAAGCAGATGGCCGACCAGTGTATGGGGCTTTTTTCTGGATTAATGGAGATGGCCGTTATCCTATTCCAGAGCAGGCTTATTACATGGCTGGTGCCGGGGGGCAGAAAACATTTATTATTCCTTCCCATGATTTGGTTGTTGTCCGGTTGGGGCACTACCAAGGGCAGGATCCTGGTGATAAGGGGCTTAAAAATGCTTTGAGTCTATTGATGGAGACGGTGCCTGAAAGCAATTAAAAACTATACGCTTTTTAGCTGTGGGCTATTGGGTGGGGAGGCTAATCCCGGTAATTTTCGAATTGAAGGGGTAGGTCGAAGTCAGCTTCTTTGATCGTGCTGATTACTTGTTGAAGCGTGTCCTTCTTTTTGCTGGAAACACGAACTTTCTCTCCCTGTATACTTGCCTGCACCTTGAGTTTTTTTTGTTTAATCATTTTCACAATATTCTTGGCTAGTTCAGTCTCAATTCCTTGCTGGACAGTCACTAACTGCCAAGCATCATTAACATTTGCCTGAATGGGATCTGTCTGTAGACAGCGAATGTCAATTTTCCGGCTGGAAAGTCTTCCCGTCAAAATATCGAACATTTGTTGGATTTGAAATTCTTCGGGAGCACGGATAGTTATTTTATTTTCATCCAGATTGAATGAAGAGTTAGTTCCCTTGAAATCAAACCGTGTTCTTAGCTCGCGGTTGGCTTGGTCAACTGCGTTAACAACTTCCTGTATATTGACCTTGGAAACAATGTCAAATGAAGGCAAAGCACTCTCTCCTTATTCAAGATTCTGTGAAAGGCTATCATGGACATTGATATCAGATCTAATTTCTCCATAGGTGTTTGTAGCAAGAGAGAGTTTTAGGGTTTTGATTGGCTTATGAAAAACTGGTTAGTTGCCTTTAGGACAGCAAAGGCCTAAGAATATTATGGAGCATGAATACCTGTTTTTTAGTTTTTCAAAATTAAATTCGGGGCTTGCATGTTTGCGGTTTAAGGTAATTTGCCCGTAGGACTGGAGATCTCTTGTGAAGTTGGTAACGTTTACAGAAGGGGGTTATAGCCGGATTGGGGGGGTTACGGCCGAAGGGATTGTGGATTTGAGCGCCCAAGATAGCAATTTGCCAACAGATATGCTGACCTTTCTTGAACGAGGAAAGCCTGCGATAGAGTTAGCTCGATCGATTTGTGCTTCAGGCAAAGGCACTCTAGATTTGAACAATGTGATACTGGAAGCTCCAATTGGCCGCCCTCCCAAGATTCTTGCGATTGGGTTGAATTATGCGGATCACACAGAGAAAAGCGGGTTTGATTTGCCAGAAAATCCAATAGTTTTTAATAAACAGTCGACATCGGTGACCGGTCCCAATGGAGACATATATCTCCCTCCAGAGTCTGAACAGCTGGATTACGAAGGTGAATTGGCGATCGTAATTGGTCAGCGCTGCAGGAGAATTTCCCGTCGCCAGGCAATCGATGTAATTGCTGGCTATACGATAGTGAATGACGTAAGTCTGCGGGATTGGCAGTCTAGATCAGCTACAATCACAATGGGAAAGTCATGGGACACTTGTTGTCCAATGGGACCGTACATTGTGACCTCTGATGAGGTGGGAGATCCCCACTGTCTAAGTCTGAAAACCTGGGTCAATGGTCAACTGCGTCAGGATTCTAATACCAGTAAAATGATTTTTAATTGTTATGACATTGTTGAATATCTTTCAACGGCGTTTACCCTGGAGCCAGGTGATGTTATTGCGACAGGAACCCCTGATGGGGTCATCTTGGAGATGCAATCAAAAGTGTGGCTCAAATCTGGTGATGTGGTTCGAATTTCCATAGATCAGTTGGGAACTATTGAAAATCGAATAATAAATGATCCTGTCAACAAAACCTGTTAAGGGAGAGTAGAGTTGAAAGAAGAATCTCCTCATCGTACAACTCATCTTAGGAGTACTAATCAATCCAATTCCTGGACTATGCCCTGGATGCAACGTGTAGGTCCGGGCTTTGTCTACGTTTTAACTGCCATGGGGGCTGGAGATCTTGTTTCCAACTCGGTAGCAGGAGCGGGATACGGATATGCACTTATCTGGACCATTATTCCGGCTGCCATCTTCCGTTTTGTTTGGGTCAGTGTTTCGGCTAAGTATGTTCTAGTAACACAAGAAAGCCTAATTCAGGGTTACGCTCGAGTAAGTCGTTGGGTTATTTGGATTCTTCTCGTCAGTGTATTAATTATGGGGCATTTTTACATGATGTACACCATTGTCATGACTGGGAATGCAATTGAGGCATTACTTCCATCACGTTTTCCATGGAGTTCTTCTTTGTGGTCTCTGTTGTTTGCCGTTTTGGCGTTTGCGATGACCTACTGGGGTGGTTATCGAACAATTGAGAAGTTCTTGAGGGTGGGAATGGTTGTTATGTTGGGCGGTTTAGTCACAGCCGTTGTGTTGGCGCGACCTGATCCCGCACAAATTTTACAAGGCGCTTTGATACCAAGTATTCCGGGCGATCAAGGTCTTTATGGGTCCCTTTTTATTGTGATGGCAATCGTAGGAACCATGGCAGGGTCAATTACCAATTTGACCTATGCCTACTTTATTCGGGAAAAAGGCTGGAGAGATGTTTCCCACCTGAAGCGCCAGCGAGTTGATTTGCTGATGAGTGCCCTATGTTTGTTCATGATAGCCAGCTTGTTGCAAGTTGCAGCTGGTGCGGTTGTTCATCCTCTGGGAGTCGATTTAGAAGACGCTAACGATCTAGTGAGAATTTTTTCTGAAGTTCAGGGAATAATCGGAATGATGATTTTCGGATTAGGTCTATGGGGGATGAATTTTTCTTCTCTGATCGGCATTTTGATCGGCTTTTCGCTCATCGTGGCTGATTTAATCCGTTTTTCTAGTAAAAACCCTGTTTCGACCGGGGATTTTAGCGAAGATGCTCGCACTCATTGGGCTTATCGACCGTGTCAAATCTATTTAGCCTTTTCTCCTCTCTATGTGCTTTTGGGAGGAGTGAGTCCGGTCTGGTTGGTGCTTTCAGTGAATGCTTTGGTTGTGGTCCTCATTCCACTCTTGACCCCGGTTTTACTGATTTTGACTAACAATAAAGAACTCATGGGTCAGCACTGTAACCGCTGGTACACAAATGTGATTCTGATAGTGCTAATGGGAATTTCAATTACTATTGGACTGATGCAAGTCTTAGATGTCTAAGAGAGGCAGCTTTGAACTCTATAATAGTAGGGTTATTACGTTAGCTTTAGAGTAATTGGTTTTGGAAGGAAAGGGTATTACCAAAGACTTTGGTTGTGATGAAATTGGACTCGGCGGCCGATTCCTTTTTCGCGCGCAGATTGCCACACATGCAATCCTGCAGCTAAATCTTGAATGCATAAGCCAGAGCTGTCGAATAGAGTGACTTCCTCCTTGCTTGTGCGACCTGGTTTTGCCTGTATGATAATTTCACCCAAGCTAGCGCAGAAGCGCTTGTTAATAGGCAGGCCGGATTCAATAGCAACACTTATTTTGCCATCACGAATGGCTGTTTTTGCCTCATCTCCAACAAGTTTGACGCGGGTTAACAGCTGAGGATCTATTTCGTATTTTTGGCCCATTGCATTGATATGCGTACCCTCCTGTACCCAGCTTGCTTGCATTACTGGGGTTAAGGTGGCGGTGCCAGTAATAAGAATTTCAGATTGCCTAACTACTTTTTCTGGAGAATCGAGGGCCTCGACGATGTAATCGGTGGCGGTGGAGAGTTTGTTGGCAAATTTCTGGCGTCGTTCTGCGGAACGACTGTAAACCACTACTCGGGATACAGGCCAGTTGATAGCACGATGAGCCATGAGAGAGAACCAAGCCGTGGCTCCAGTTCCCAATACTCCTATCACGCGAGCCTCCTGGCGGGCCAGGAATCGAGTGGCGACTGCAGCTCCCGCACCAGTTCGGACATTACCAAGGTACATGGAGTCCATTACTGCTACTGGGCACAAGTTTTGACTTCGAAAGATGAGCAGGGTTTGGACACGTCTATGACCATTTGGATCTTGTGTTCCATAGAAACCATTTTTGACGCCCCACCAGTTGGGTTCGATGCCTCCAGTGAGCACCTTACCCTGAGCGGGCAAAGTTTGTTGGTGTGGGTTTGGATTGACCCATGCATTTTCGCCATTCCAGGCTTTTCCCTGAGCATTCAGGGCGAACACTTGTTCTTGAATGGGAACACAGTCTTCCATGGTCAAGAGACGTCGAACATCCCGGTCTGAAAGCACCAAGCTGTCTTCTGGTGTACTCATTTATTCTTTCCTATCTGAAAGCATTACCGGTCTATTCGCAAGTTATATTGCAGGTCTTAAGCAATCAAAGCCAGTGGTCGGGGGGAGCCAGAGTGATAAAATCTTGGAATTAGTCCAGCTATTCTGTTGAATTCCTTTTCTTGATTGCAGAGCAAGACCGTTTTCAACCTAGAAAAGTCTTGTGGTAGTGTAAGATGAAATACTCCGTTAGGTTTAGAGAAATGAACCACCTCACATATTGATTGGATTGATGGGGTTGGTCAATCTAGCGCTATGTGGAGATGGTGATGAGAAAGCAATCGATCACATTTTGGATTTGTTTGGTATTTGGTGTGTTGGCGAGTTTTTCAATGCACACTTTGGCAGAAAAGTCTTCAGCTTTTAATGTAGTTGAGGCAACTATTTCAGAGATCCAAGCAGCTTTCAATAAAGGGCGGTTGACTTCGAGGGAGTTGGTACTGCTCTATTTGGCACGTATTGCTTACTACGAGCAGTCAATTAACGCTGTTTTAGCCGTGAGTCACACTGCTTTAGCCGAAGCCGACCTGCTTGACCAAGCGCGTTCTGAAGGCAAAAGCTACGGGCCGCTACACGGAATTCCAATTGCCCTCAAAGATAACATTCATACTACCAATATGCCGACTACAGGCGGAGCATTAGCTTTCAAGGATTTCATTCCCCCTTATGAGGCCACTTTGACGAAAAATCTGCGTGAGGCGGGTGCCATTATCATTGCCAAGACAGTGATGAGTGAATTGGCCAACTGGGTAACTGGCAAGCCAATGAAAATGCCCAGCAATTACAGTGCGTTGGGGGGATATAGCATGAATCCATACGACGGTCGCCTCGATCCTCGACCGCATTTTGATGATGGGCGATCGGTGCTTTCTACTGGTGGATCTAGTTCAGGAAGTGGAACTGCTGCCAGCTTTTGGACTGCTAGTGTCGGGACTGAAACGTCAGGTTCGATTTTGAGTCCATCCAACCAGAACATGTTGGTGGGTATTAAGCCGACAGTGGGTAGAGTCAGTCGTTATGGCATCATCCCAATTACGGCTGATCAAGATACAGCGGGCCCAATGGCTCGCACGGTTAGTGATGCTGCTATTCTTTTTGGGGTACTGGAAGGTGCTAGGCCTGATTCTAATGATCCAGCGACAATTGTTTGTGATCCGCCTCCCAACCGTGACTACACGGCATTTTTGGATCGAGATGGGCTTAAGGGTGCCCGTATTGGTATTCCACGCGCTTTCTACTATGACAAAACTGCGCCTCCGGGTGGAAAGCGGTTAAAAGGAGGACTACGTTCGGATCAAGCTGCTTTGATGGCTGAGGCAATCGAGTTTTTGAAAATGGAAGGGGCTGTTTTGGTTGATCCTGCCAATATTCCCAGTATTGTCGATCCGAATCCACAAAACAATTTTTTAAATTGGGAGACATGCGGAGATATCAAGGGGCGGCGAGGCCAAGATTCAAATTGCTCAATCGTTTTGAAGTACGGGATGAAACGAGATTTTAATATTTGGTTGTCCACCTTGGGCTCTCTCACACCGGTTAAAACTCTTAGTGATCTTCGTCAGTTCAACCTATCTAACAGGTCTCAAAACGCTATTAAGTATGGGCAAGTAAGGCTTGATATTAGTGATGAAGTAGATGTTGTTGCTGATAAATTGCGCTACCAAGCCGATCGCAAGAAAGATATTTATCTTACAGCTACTCACGGTATCGATGAGGTAATGGAAAAATATCGCTTGGATGCCCTGCTGTTTCCAGGAAAGAGTGGTGCCAACATAGCTGCTCGTCCGGGATACCCCACTGTCATAGTTCCTTTCGGGCAAGTCTCTAATATTCCCAAGACACCATTTCCAAAGGACTTCGAGGCTAAACCAGCGCCTTTTGGTGTAAGTTTTACAGGTACTGCATGCAGTGAGGGCACACTTATCAAATTAGCGTATGCTTTTGAGCAAGTGACTCAGAGGCGCACTCCTCCTCTGAAGGATTCTACGCACAGTTTTATTTACCAACACCCCGCTACTTTGAGCAGACCCGACAGTAGTGATGAAGACCGCTTTGTAGGTGTTTGGAAATTTGTTGCACGAGAAAGCCGTCGAAGCAACGGAGAGATCCTGCCTTCGAAAAGTCCTTTTCAAAGAGGCTTTATCATTTACACTGCCACCGGGCATGTGGCGGTGCAACTCTTGGGAGATACACGCCAGGCGTATCCTATTGATCAACCAACTGGTGAGCAGGCCCAAGCAGCTCTTGAAAATTATATTGCCTACTATGGGGATTTTACTGTTGACCAGGAGAAAGGAACTGTTACTCATCATCGGAGAGCTCATATCAATCCCGCTCAAGAGACTAATGCAGTTCGTTCTTACGCATTTTCTGGTAATCGGCTAATGCTAACTCTGCCATCCAGTACAATCAAAGATGAAGAGGTAACTACCACTATTATTTGGGAAAAAGTCGAATGAAGTTCCAGGAATTATTGCAAGGTTTCCTGTGTGCAAATGGGAAAGGGGAGAGGTTATGTTGAGAACATCCATCAAGTCAATCGTGTTATTTGTTTTGAGTTTGTCCTTGGTGTCCTGGGCAACAGCGCAGTGGAAGTTGCCTTCCGGGTTTACCAAGCCTGAGCTCATTGAAATTTCTCAGGAAGTTCTGGCCAAGCCAGATATTCCCATTACCGTCAATGAAGATATTTTTCGGATATCAGTTCTTGGGATGGAGTGGGATGTCGGTGGAGCAGTCTATGAGCCAGTTGATCCCGCCCAAATTCCGGTGGGCAAAGACGGCAAGAAAGCCGGTATATTCATGATTCATGGTGGTTCAGGGGACCATCGTTCTAAGGATGGCGTTTCTCGTCTGCTGGCAGGAAAGTTTGGATTCAAGGTCTACAGTATGACCTATCCAGGACATCTGTATCTGCTAGATCCGAGCCGGGATTGGCCGGGGGATTTGGTGAAGGCAGACGGCTCGCTTCGAACTCCTATTTGGAACAAAGACAAGCTGATTACTCGGGATCAGTATGATGTGGTGTTGGATACTTCGATGCG
>Ga0315339_1000984_pt1 | contig 28461 bp, 16 predicted proteins | sample ASW17metaG_FD_204514 | JGI IMG/M metagenome (GOLD analysis project Ga0315339, IMG submission 204514) | Ammonia-oxidizing marine archaeal communities from Pacific Ocean, United States - ASW #17 | ecosystem: Environmental > Aquatic > Marine > Oceanic | place: USA: California | collected 2016-12-05 | reverse complement strand
CGCCGTAGCTAAAATAGGCCTCATCAAAATATTGACCTTCGATGCGAATGTCCTCGAGCATTTCCCGACGAAAGAGGATGAGCGCGCCGCTGCAACCGAAAACAGCTTCCGCACGATCGAGGTTTGCACTGTGCTCAGTGCGCATCTGCGGTCGAAGGAAGAATCCGCTATTAAGCCATTCACCCGTCCCCTGCTGAAAAACACTGCCGGTCGCAGCTCCGGCTTCGGGATATTCCGCGAGAACTGCCAACGTGACTTCAATAAAATCGGGGGTCAAAAAAACATCAGTATTGAGGATCAGCACGAAAGGTTGCGAACAAGCGGCAATCGCCTTGTTATAGCCTGCGGCAAAACCTTCATTGGTCTCATTCAGCAGCAGGTGAACCTGATCGTAACGATCCGCAATCCATTCTGCCGAGCCATCGGTCGAACCATTGTCAACTATGACGACCTCGCGTGGAGCGCACGTCTGATCGAAGACGCTTTCGAGACAGCGCTCGAGGTATTTCATCCCGTTCCAGTTAGCCAGGGCGACGGCTATTTCCCCCATCCTCAACTCCGCCTACAGTTCCGCCCCGACGGCGGCCTCTGCAGTCTGCACTCTGGATTTCCACTTGGCGATTTCTTTTTTAAGGATCGCGAACTCCGCAGCTATTTCCTTCTGCCGCCCCTCCACAGACTGTGCCATCGCCTGTAGATAACGCTGGGTCGCAACATAGAAATTCTCGTCCGCCTTGTCCGCCTCACCGGCGGCCATCGCCAACTGCGCCCGTTTCCAACTCGTCCGCGCCAGCCGGTGCAAATAATCACGCTGCATGTCATTGATCTCGCGCAGAACATTGAGTGCATCGGGCGACATCCCGACACGCTGGCAGACCATTGCCAATGAATAAAAGGCCTGGTCTGCGTAAAACTGATGCATCTCGCGATCAATCACCTCACGCACAGCGGCTTGGTGGTACACTTTGCCCAAGAGCAACAAATTCTCGTTGATTGCCTTCGCAAAGTTGTCGGTGCGCGTAAGTTTGCCTTCGACCGACATGCTTGAGTCTTTCCCCTGTTGACGCGCTAATGCAAGTCGACGTTCAACCCTCAAATAACGGTCCATCACCGCAGCCTCAAGCGTGCGCACGTGCTCATCGAGCCACCGGACAGGATCACCGCCGTCCTGCTGCTCAATCGCCTCCAGCATCGTATACATGCTCAAGAGCTTCTTAAAGAAGTTGCCCATAAAGGCCTCTTCTATATTTTCTATCCCCTCAGACGCTTCCTGCTCCTTGTAAAGGGCCTTAGCCATATTATCCTTGACGCCCCTGAGCAGTATTCTCTCGGTATTATTCGTCGCCACAAGAACGGAAGTCGCTTGGAGAACGAAGTAGCGCGGATCTTGCGGCGGGAGTTGCTTCGAAGCCTTTTGCGCTCTCTTGTATTGTCGCGCAATATAGACTGTGCTCTTTTGTCCCAACCCCAAATATTCGTAAAAAAATAGATCCAGATCAGCTTCCGTGCGAATAAACCGCATATATTGCGCGAGCCATTCTTGATTTAACTCTGTCGGCGTTTTTTTGATGCGGGGGATCAGTATGCGGGTCGTCTGCTGGCGCAACTCTGCGGGGGTAGGCGGCTCTTTTTCAACAACTGGAGGGGGTTGGAATTTCTCGGCCGCAGCGGGACGCCGTTTAGCCTTAGACGGTTTGCGGGCGGATGCCTCGACGGCAACCTTGGACTTTTTCCCCGTCTCGTCTTCCTTTGTAAATGCTATAATACCGCCAAGTAGGGCGCTACCGATACACAATACGCCAATAACAAGGGGAATAATCGGACTGATTTTTCTTGGACTCATTTTTTATCCTAATGTAACGTTCCTACTGCGCCTTAGCAACAAATCCCCTTGACAGTCCCTCCACCAAAACAGTATATACGGCTATGCGGCTTTCTAAGGGTGACCATATTCATCTAATCGCCGCCTGTGGCACGGCTACGGGCTCACTTGCCGGCATGCTCCGCCAACAAGGCTACCGCGTCACCGGCTCGGATAGTTGTGTCTACCCGCCGATGAGCACCATGCTGCAGGATATGGGCATCAATCTCTACGAAGGCTTTGCTGCAGAGCACCTAGAACCTGCACCAGACCTTGTCATCATTGGCAATGCCGTCTCGCGGGGCAATCCGGAAGCAGAGGCCGCGCTTTCCCGTAAAATTCCCTACCTCTCATTGCCGGAGGTCCTGCGCGACTTCTTTATCCGCGGCAAAAAATCCATGGTCGTTACCGGCACCCATGGCAAGACCACTACTACCGCGCTCATCGCCCACCTTTTTACCGACTGCGCGCTCGACCCATCTTTCCTCGTCGCGGGCCTGCCGCGCAATTTCGACCGCAGCTACCGCTTGGGTAAAGGTGAGCATTTCATTATAGAAGGTGACGAATATGATAGTGCCTTCTTTGCCAAATGGGCAAAATTTTTCTACTACTTACCCGACACCCTCGTCATCAACAATATCGAATTCGACCATGCCGATATTTACCAAGATCTTGCCGAGATCATCAAAACCTTCCGCCAACTCATTAATCTCGTACCGCAAAATGGTCTCATTTTAGCCCATGCAGCCGATAAAAATATCAACGAAATCCTTCCCGACGCACCCGCCCCGGTACAAACCTTCGGCTTAGAGACAAATGCCTATTGGCGAGCAACCGACCTCGAGCCCGGACCACAGGGTACTCGTTTCACCTTACAACGCGAAGGCCAGAGCCTTGGGACCTTCGACCTGCCCATGGGCGGGAGCTACAATGTACGCAATGCGCTCGCCGGTCTCGCCGCAGGTTTCCATGCCGGCCTAACCCTAGAGCTGATGCAGTCAGCGCTCTCCCGTTTTGCTGGTGTCAAACGCCGACAGGAGATCGTTGGCGAAGTCAATGGCATTCTCTTGATCGCCGATTTTGCCCACCACCCCACCGCCGTTTATCTAACCCTCAACGGGCTGAAACAAGCCCATCCTGAACGACGGCTTGTCGCCGTTTTCGAACCCGCCAGCGCGACCAACGCACGCGCGCTCTTCGAAAAACGCTACATAGAGGCCTTTACGCTCGCCGATGCCTTAGTTATAACTCGTGTCCCCCGCCCTGAGCGCGCCAGAAACGATGAACCCTTCTCATCCGATCGTCTCGTGCAACAACTCCGCCATGCAGGTAAAAAGGCTGACTACCTGCCGGACGTGGATTCAATCGCGGCCCATCTCGTCGCGGAGACAAGTCCAGGCGATTTAATCGTATTTATGAGCAATGGGGACTTCGGTGGTCTACAAGAGAAACTGCTGACGGCCCTACAAACACAATGCTCAACTTGAGACTGGCCCAATCCCACGGTGGTGCCGACAATATTAATAGATGCTTTCCCGCTATTGAACTCGTCTCGACTAGTGGACAAATGCGCTACCTATTCCTCTTTCTTGCATTACCCGCCCTCCTCCTGGCACAGAATCCCGATATCGAACGCCTCGGCCAGGAACTCACTAGCCCACAGGTCAGCATCCGCCGGCAAGCGGTAATCGCCTTGGGCCGGGCCAGCTATCCGCAAAGCGTACACCTGCTGCTCAACACCTTACCGAATGAGAATAATGTATCCATCCGCCTCGAAGTTATCCGCAGCCTTCGACATATCGCCTTTCAGCGCTTCCCAGGCTACAAACAAGCGCTGCAAGCCTTAGGGCGGGCGGCCGACGATGGTTTTGAAAAGGATCAGTTAGTGCGCTTGCGCGCCAGCGAAGCACTTTGGGAGGCGGCAAAAAAAGACCTGCTCGACCCTGTGCCTTTCCTCAACCGAAACCTCCTAGATCAAAGCCAAAGACTGCGGCTTTCCGCAGTACAAATGCTGCGCAAACTGGGCACATCCTCGACCATTGATCCACTAGGCCGCGCGGCTCTCGATAAACAGCAGTCCGAGACAATCCGCCTCAAAGCCATAGAGGCTATCGGCGCCGTCTCGCTTTCCGATCCAGGCGTCGTCGGTCGCCAAATTGCCGCCAATAACAGACGCACCACCCAAGTTTTAGGCCAGCCTCCCCTCATCGACCAAAACAGCATCGAGCGAAGACATTTCCGCCAAATATTCTATCTTTCTTCAATCGTCCGCGATACCGACAACAGCCCAACCCTTATGCTCCGGGCCATAAAATCAATGGGATTGGTTAAGGATAAATCAGCTATCGCAGCCTTACAAGAAACGATCAATAACCACCCGAGTACAACTGTGCGTAAACAAGCCACACGAGTCCTAAGTCATCTGCTTGCCAGGCAATACGAGTGATTCTGCTGGGCAAATTCTGTATTCAAAAAGCTACAATCCTGTTACGATATTGAAACACATATCAACTTTTAATCCATAGACCACTTTCTTCCTATTCTTAGTATTAACAACATTTTACATTAAGATAAAAACATAGGCACGAATCTTGATAGGCATGCGGTTGCCCTCTTCATCAATGCAAAGGTTGCAATGCGCTATTTTTACTATTTTTGCCCTTTTCGCAATTCCATCCCTACCCAATGCCTCAGGCGATGTAACATACGATGCTGCTGCCCCGCCTGGCCCTATTGTGATCTCCGAGTTGATGTGGTCAGGCAGTTCGGGGTCAAGCGCAGACGAATGGATTGAACTCTACAATCGTAGCGCTGCGACCATTGATTTATCAGGTTGGACCCTCACCCGCCTGACAACGGCGAATCTCAGGTCAAGTTTATCTTTGACACTGCCTCTATCGCGTCGGGCCAGACCTTCCTTATTGCCAACTGCACTGTCGACCTCGAAAAATTTCGCGTGGCCACTAAACCCCAATTCGTCTCTATATCGATTTCACTGTCCAATAGCAAATTGCTTTTGCAATTATATGACAATACTCCAACAAACGGAGGGCCACTCATCGACTCAGTTGATGATGGTCGAGGAGCTCCTTTTGCTGGCTCGACTACTCCCAAACAGGCCATGGTTCGCATTGCCTTCGACCAACCCGGTGACCAATCGACAAGCTGGGCAACAGCAACAATGCAAAGTGGCTGGGACGCCAATGCGACTGAGATCGGAACTCCAGGTTCGATTCCGTCCTACTTCCTCATAGATAAGGAAGATGTGAATCAAACAGGGATTAACACATTAATTGAACCGAGAAATTGGGGGAGCTTAAAAGGGATTCATTTTGAAAAACAACAATGACAGGCACCATTGAATCAACCGCCCATAACACAAAGAGGCCCGGGAAATATCCCGGGCCTCTTCTCTTGCTTAGTGATTTTACAATCTGCCTATTGGGTAAACTGCGTTACGTTAGCGATACCACCTGGCTGAGTCAAGGCATAGACGATCAGGTTTACTCCGAATTGCAGCCCGCGCTCACGCGCGTCTGCTAGCGGATCCCCCCAATACCAACTGACATTCAAATCGCTAAAGACTACAGCGACTCGACCACGCAACTCTAACATCTCCAAATCAAAGACATTCCCGCCTGGTGCGCCACCCATCGGCGGACCATCAGGGAAGTCCCAAAAGGCGTAATAGAGAGCATGAGTCTTCGGAACTTTCTGCCATTTGGAACCATCGCTACCTAAGACACCTGGATCTTTCATCAGCGCCTTGAATTGGCGATCAAAAGGCGTTCCAGAGACTCCCGCCTCTTTACCATCAAGACCGTTCTCGGCATCGCTCTGACGAATCTCTTCGGCATAAAGAAAACCACCGTTTTTAAGATATTCGCCCAAGTTCGTCTTTTCCGTATCGCTGACCTGTAAAACAGCAGAGTTGCCCGTCATATACAGCATCGGCGCTTCCATGATACGCGGATCCGAAAATTCTAAGGTCGTGCCCTCAATCCGAGCGTTGATCTTAGTATGATCACGCATGTAGCGCATTAATTCTTCCGCCGCCGTCGGAAACCGATCATGGTTCTTATCAGCGATGTCATAATCGATTATTGTCATATTAAAGAAGCCGCGAATATTGCGCTTGTTGTCCGGGTCTTGGATCAAGATCGCCTGATAACGACCAATATCCAAATCTCCGACATTCATTAGCTCCATCCGCATACTCATCGCTTCTTGAACGGGAGCCGAAGTTTCGCTCAACTCGATCATTTCAACTTCGTCAAACGCAAGCTCTTCAGCTTTAGCACCGGAAAAAGCACCCAAGACTTGCGTACCCGGGAGCACCGAGCTCAGAAGGTCACTGCCGACTGCACTAACATCAGCTATGGCGGAAATGTCTTGTGGCAAATCCGGTGGCGCCATCGACTGCAACATCTCCATCTGAACTTCGGAGATCTCAGGACGCTTGGCTAAATCAAAGTTTTTCTCGAGAATCGGCGGCGGCGCGCGGAAGATAATCAACTCTGTTGCCTCTTCTGATACGCCAATACCAAAGAGATGATCGTAGACAAAAACGCCGACGTGAAGGCCTACCGCGAGGACAAAAGCCACGCTCATACTCATCCGCTTGCCGGTTGTAGCGGCGAACAAGGCATAAAGCAATACCCCAACGCCTGCTAAACCGACGGCCATTGCCGCCCATTTGGACAGGACAAAAAGCAAGTGGATTAGAACAGCCACTCCGACAGCCGTGTAGGCTGTTTTCTGTCGATTAGCCTGTACTGCTTTTTTATACTCGTCTACCACAGTTCTTCCCTCTCTTGGAAGGGCTTGGAAACCTCGTTCAGTTGCGCTGCGGTTCCGTGGCGATGACCTGGTCAACGACGCCTACCTGGCGAGCAATATCCATAATTTGAACAATCTGCCCGTGGGTTGAGCGCTCATCGCCCTGGATAATTATCATCGTCGTATTGTCCAGAATTCGTCTCTTCTCCTGCAAGTCCCCTTTAAGTGTCGCAAATGTCACTGACTTGTGGTTCAGTTTCATATTGCCGTCTTGGTCTACGACGATAAAGAGGTTCTCCTTCTCCGGCGCCTGAGCCTCTTCAGCTTCTGGCAGCTTGATATCCAATCCCGGAGTAATGGCGAACACAGCGGTCACCATGAAGAAGATGAGGAGCTGAAAGACGATGTCAATCATTGGCGTCAGATCCGGCATCGCCAGTTCTTTTTTTTCGAATTTATCAGCCATCTATCTCATATCCTTACTATAGGCCTTTAGGCGGCCTGCGATTGTTGCCAGCGGTTCAACAGATGATCGACAAAACCGTGCCCATAAGCTTCAAACTGGATAGCTTTGCCTGAGGCGCTATTGCTGAAATAAGTGTAGATGGCGATTGAAGGCACCGCGATCACCAGACCTGTAACTGTCGTGATCAGAGCTTCGGATATACCGGCAGCAACAATTGTCGGTTCACCAAGGCCTTTTTCAGCAATACCCTCAAAGGCGTTGATCATACCATTAACCGTGCCCAGTAGACCGAGCAACACCACAGACTTGGCGACGAAGTCGATAACGGACAAATAGCGTTCGAGATATGCTAGAGCAGCACGCTCAATCGTGCCATTCATTTCGACGCGCATTTCCTCCATCGTACGCCGCTCACGCTGTAAATGCTCAAAACGCTCAAGTCCTTCGCCATAAACTTCGCCCTCAAGCTTACCGACCTCAACGCAAAACTCCTTGAGCTGATCAACAGACGTCCCCGAGTCAATACGGGAATTGATATCGGTGGTAATTTCGGCCAACTCTTCCTCAGAACGCATGGTAGCATAAGTGTAAACGCGCTCGAGAAAGAATGCAATGGATAGCACAGACCAAAGACCCAAGGGCCACATGAAAGGTCCGCCTCCTTGAAAAAATTCTAACATTTCCTCTATCCCTCCTAGTTAGGACACAAAGAAAAAATTCTCATTATCGAAGTTAGAGGACGCGAGCTTCTTGCATCGCTTCCAACTGCTGTTTAGCAAATTCCACCTGCGGTAGAAATTTGGAGTTATCGCCATAATTATCAACAACCTCCTGGAATATTGTACCGGCGTCACGATATTCCTCTTGAGCCATATACGCAGCGGCGATATTAACCAATGAGTTTACTGCTTGGTCACTCTTCGGATATTTCTGCTGCACCTCTTTGAAGATCTTCACCGCCTCATCATAGTTCTTTTCATCAAAGAGTTTCTCACCTGCAGAGTAGAGATTATAGGCGTCTATCTCACCTAAATGGCCCAACAAAGTTTTGGCCTTACGCGGCAAAGCCCGGTCCTGTGCCGTTAGCTTATCGGCCGGGAAGAGTTCGAGAAAGGTTTGGTAATTTTCCCGCGCCTTGTCATATTCTTTTAGGCCATAATAATAATCGCCTAAGGTAAACTGGCTACGCGGACCATAGGTCCCGTTGGAGTGATCAGCTACAATTTGCTGGAAGATCGGTACGGCATCATCCGTCCGTTCAAGATTAATCAAACACCAGGCTTTATTGTAAAGCGCGTCATCCACATGACTCGAGCGTGGATAGCGTTCGACGAGTTTATCATAGAAAGCCATTGCCTCAAGAAAACTCTGATTCTTGTCTTGAGATCCACCTCTGTTCGTCAGATTAAATAGGGCGTCACCGGCACGAAAAAGAGCTTCTGATGCATAACGAGAGGCGGGAAAGGTCTTCGCTAATCCTTCAAAGATCGCACTAGCATCACGCCACTTCCCCATTCGATAATGAGCCCAAGCATCATAGTAATGCGCATGTACCGCCCGGTCATCGTCCGGATATTGAGTATAATAGGTCTTGAACGCCTTAGACATAGCTGGGAGCACATCAATATTGCCCCCAGCGGATATCTTGTTATAAGCTACACCAATCTGAAATTGGGCATTTTTAGCCCAAGCGATCTGAGGGTAATTCTCAATGATCTTGCCATATGTGGCAATTGCAGGAATAAACTGCCCTGCTTTATAAAGACTATTACCCTGCACAAAAAGAGCATTCGCAATACTCTCAGTATTAACCGCGAGGTCGATCAACTGTTGAGCGGCTTCAATACTCTGTTGAAACTTGTCCAGCTTGAAATACGCATTGGCCAAGCGGATAAGCACCCTCTCGCGATCTTCACTAGAAGAAGTTGATGTCAACATTTCTTCGTAGATCCGGACCGCGTCTTCTGGATTGCCCTTCTTTTCGGCCATCGAGATCAACTGCAGACGCGCAGAACGAGCGAGGCTCTCATCGCCTGAGGCAATAACTTCGTCGAGAAGTTTCTCTGCTTCAGCATCACTTCCCTGAGCTGAATACGAGAGCGCCATAGAGAAGGACACTTTCAACTGCATCGCTTTCGGTGTTTTAGTATCCAGAAGCCACGTATAGTCAACAAGTGCTCGATCATACCGACCTGTGTAATGGTACGATAATCCGCGGCCATAACGCGTGTCACGAATGACATCACTCTCCGGGTATTCTTCTATAACCATAGTATAACGGTTAACCGCGTCTATATAGTACTTGTTATTGAGGTCAAGCTGAGCCATCTGGAAATGGGCTCTGGCCTCAAGCTCACGATCTCCAGTTACACCATCAAGCAACTGATTCAACAAGGTGCGGCCATCGTCATTGCGGCCTTGTGAGATATGTATATTCGCGGCTTCGATAAGCGCCGCGATATACGTCTCACGTGCATCGCGATCCACTTTGGAAAAAGCTGCAACGGCTTCGTCATGCCGTGCCTCGTCGCGATAAAGTATACCGAGTCCATAAAAACCATCAGCTGCATGCCGGGAATCTTGATAGTTCTCAGTTATAGCCCTATAAGCATCAATCGCTTCTTTGACCTTCTGCTTCTCGTAACTGAGTCGGGCGATACGCAAGAGGCACAAAGGCGCTTGATCCGAACGCGGAAAGTTATCCACAGCCAAACCATAGTTCACAATGGCCTCATCCGAGTCACCCATTTTTTCAGCCGACCACCCTGCGCTATAAAGCGCAGCAGAGCGCAAACCCGTATCACTGTCGGGGTAAACCTCCAGCAATTTCAAATAATCACTACGGGCACCAGCGTAATCACCAGCGAAATATTGCGCTTCCCCTTTTTGATACTGAGCATTCGCGGGGTAAGGCGTGTCGCCGTATAGCTCTATTACCTGATTGTAGGCTGTCCAAGCCTCGGAAAACTTTTCCCACTCCATGTAGTTGTCGCCGATTCGCATTTGCACTTTGGCCTTATAGAAACGCTCTTCTGCTGTTTCCTGGGCCGCGATCAACTCTTGGTAGGCTTCTTCAAACTGGTTTGTTTTGCGGAAAATTTCAGCAACGCGCAAAGACGATGTTTCAAAGAGCTGCCGATAGTTTTCAAAATCAACGTTCTTACCTTCACGAAACGAACCGCGCAAAAGTTCGAACATTCGGTCGTAAAGATCCCGCACATCGCGATAGGCCTTGATCGCTTCTTCATCTCGGGCCATTTTATCAAATGCATTGGCCTTTAAATAGACAGCCTGAGCGATAACCGGACTACTCGGGTATTTATCAAGAACGATCTGAGCCATATCGACGGTCTCGTCGTATTCACCCTTCTCAAACAGCGCGCTTGCTATGCGAAATTGAGAATCTGGAGCATAACGATCTTCCGGATATGCCGCCAACATGCCCTTCAAGGTTTCAATTGATCTATCGTATTCCTTTTGATTGAATTCGCTCCAACCCGCATAAAAATACGCTTTCCCCGCTTCTTCAGTTTTGGGGAACAGCTCAACGAAAATCTTGTACTCTTTAGCAGCCTCACCGTATTCTTTGGCAAGGAAGCGAGTTTCAGCGACCTGGAACTGCACCAGTGACCTGAAATCATCAAGCACGCCCTTTACATCGAGGACATGGCGATATGCATCTACCGCTTTTTCGTGCTGACCACTCTTTTTGTAGGCGTTACCCAATTGGTACCAGGCCGCCGCGACTACGGGCAATTCCAGTTCGTCGCCAAAGTCGACTCGAACGCTGTCAGTCCGTACGGCTTTGCTCTTGAACGTGACGATCTTCGAGTATTCAAGGATCGCCCCTTCAAACTCGCCGAGCGCGTAAAGCGACTGTCCGGCGTCGAAACTGGTCTTCAAATTTTGCGGCACCGGCAGGAAAAGGCTAGCTCCCAGTCCCAATCCCAGCGCGATAAGTCCAGCCCAGACCGTCATCTGTGCGTCTCCTTAGTGTATAGTTCCCAGTTGGAGTCCAAAGCAGCAACAGTCTTAGAAGTCGTATGCGAACGAGAATCTATGAGCGCCATTGGTCTCAGTCAGATCCAGCGGAATATGGTAGGCATAATCAAACCACACCTTGTTCCACTTGTAGCCTAACCCCGCATTTAGATCCCCTGTCGCATCCTCCTCAAAGACCTTACTACCTCCTGCACGCAACATCAGATCGCCCGCCAACTCCGTCTCCCCACCCACCACTAACCGGCTATCCGACGTGCCCGACATGTCGCGCAACACATATTGCACCGAAACCAACGACTGCGCGTTCAACCGATACGCCACACCCGCATGCACATCCATCGGCAACTTGCCCGCATCGCCGTCCCCCGGCACGGTTCCATAGGCCACATTCGGCTGATTTAGGTTTTTCAACAACAAACCGAACTGAGCGCCATTGAACGGCGTCTTCCACATTACCCCTAAATCCACCCCGACATTGCCCGCAGTCTGGTTCGAAAGGGGGTCTGCTCGGCCATTGTCCGCCGGGATATCGCCCACACTCCAAAACAGATACTTCGCCGACAAACCGATATTGAGCGCTTTCGAGACCTTATACGAAAGCGAAAGAAACGCTCCATTTTCGCTCATCAACTCAGAGCCGATACGCTCGTAACCCAGGCCCAGCCCCAACTTCGAACCCACAGGCTGCACATACGACAATACATGCTGTCCCAAGTCGTCGCCTTCAATCCCACCGAAAAACAACGACACATTCGTATAGGCCAATTGCTTCTTGGCGATCAGGCCTAACCCCGCTGGGTTTTCGAATACCGCGTCGGAGTTATCCGCCACAGCAACAAAACTATTGCCCAATGCCTGGGAACGGGCGCCCGCCCCCACATTCTGAATATTGACTACTGCCTCGCTTGATACAGCGACCAACAGCAGGCCGGCCAATGCGCTAAGCATTTTCAACGTCTTCATATGCCAACTCCTCCTTGGTGGTCCCACTTAAGATTAGTTTGCGTTGCTGACTCTGGGGACGACCGTGCCGTCCTTGTAAATTTTCCCGATATCCCTAACAAAGCTATAGGAAATATTCGTGGTTTCGACAGGCTCGTTGCGAAAATCAAAGCGTAGCACAACGTCCAGCACCTGAACTTCAATATCGCTCACATCAGGATGCAATGCGGGAAATATAACGAAGCCTTCCGCTTCTTGACCACTAAATATTTCCTCGTTTTTTAGCATTGTTCGACGCAACAAGTCGCGCCTTTCCTGATAACGTGCGTATTCGTTTCCTCGATACCCAATAGCATAGGCCCGATAGTAAGTGTCCAACTGTTCAAAGTTAAGACTCCAATACTCCCGTTTATTCCCTGCTTTGACGACGATTTTACTCGGATCGATTTTAACTTTGGGATATGCGTAGTTTTTGACACTAACCTTAAAGATTGTGAAGCGCTGTTTTTCTTGATCGGTCCCCCAAAATACTGTATTACCAAAAGTATAGGGGTTTGTGGATTTTGGTCCAGCTTGGGAATTATTGAAGAACTGGCGGTTGAGTTCCTCATCGGTCATAGGCTTTAGCCGAACTTCAAAACGATCTTGAGCGAAGGTTACCGTGCCATCATCAGCGACGCTAATCGAGGAATCTTGCTGCCCACCCGGCTGTAGTGGCCCAGTGTAATAGTTATATCCACAACCATGGATTCCCAATCCAAGAATCAAGATCAAGAATAGTCCCGTCACTCTCATCATTCAGCTCCTCGAGAAGAAAAAGGAATGTGCGACTCCAATTGCAAGGTAGCTTTTAAACGCCCCCAAGAATTGGTTGCGACAATCGTCGGTTGAAAAATACCTTCAAGTGGCATTAAGATCAAGTCGGCAAAACGCTCTGAGAAGCGAAAAGAATTCAATTGACCCGAGATTGACCATTTCGCATCGAATAATTCTGAATTTGCATCAAAATCGTTAAACTCAACATTGAAGCCAATAATTTCACTTTCGATCAAGACATGCTCTTTGCTTTGAAAGACCGCATTAACATCAACATGATCATAAGGCGCGAGCATCACCTCGTAACTCGTCACTCCATTCCCACCCAAAACGCCTACGAATCCTATCGCCGCCTCCGTATAAGGACCGCTTGCAAGCGCATACCAAGCCGCTGCAGAAAAATTAACAAAAAAGTCTTCATCGGGCGGCGGGCCAGCCAATACAAAGTGATTGGCTTCTGCGCCATTGCGCTGCAATTGTTCATCAAGGCTCAACTCGGTAAAATTGGCATATTGCCCACCAGAGTGATCCGCATCGATGAATAACTCCATCGCGTCGTCTTGAAAAATTCGTACCGTAGCACTACCTGCCGGACGATCAATTTGATGAATATCGTCGCGAACTTGAGCTGCAATATAGAGTCTATTGGCCGTTTTGTTCCATCCAACCATGAGACGCACGGAAAAATCGTCTGAACCGCTCATCCCAGCTTCGGAGCCTATCAGATTCTGCAAATGATCCGTTCGAATCACATAAGAATCATCTACTAAAGCCCAGTCACTCAAATCCCCGTCAATAGACGGTACCAAAAGATTGGGAAACTGAAACGCTTTGTAGATCTCTCCTTCGGGCTGATGCCCGATTGCAGGAGAGGTTGAACCAATTATAAGCTGTAACGTTAGCAAAAAGTAGCAAAAAGTATTCAAAGCATCTCAACTACGCTACTTGATATGTCCTAAGATGTTTTCAACTATTATCGGGCCTTATGGTAATCAATGCCCCAAGGTGTGTCAAGTTATATAACCTTCACCCAATTCTTTAATGGAAATATTCTACTTTAAATAATAGAAGCTGTCAATGACAAATTTGAGCATCTCTTTTATTCGTGATTTTTCTCTCGTTTATTTGAAAAAAAACCGCACAAAAAATACTCCGAGCAATAATTGAATAAAAATCAGCGTAAGCTCATTATTAATAATATTGTAATCCACATATTATTCAACTCCGGCATAGATAGTAACAAACCCCCTAGTCCGCGTTTCGACCTCACCAAACTCAAAACGTCGACGAGCCAGCTCAAAACCCAAGACCGTAGTCAAGCGATACCCTTGATATTCTGAAAGATTGCTCAACTGTGCAGTGGCCACTAATCCTCTGAAACTATCGAGCGCACCGGGAGGTACCGGCTTGCGGCGTTGCTGAAAAACCTCGTATTCCATACCGGTCTCGACGAAGCTGCTGCGAAAAGCCGGAAAACGCAAAAGCCCTGCAAATAAATGGGTCCACTCGCTGCGTTGCGGGACTGACAACAAAACATCGGCTTGGTGGCGCAATTCGCTTTTCCATCTGGGGACGAAAGTCGCGTTACCCCAATTAAAGCTATATTCAGCTTTGCCAATCAGCCCCCTAAAATAGGCACCCTGACGCAAATCTCGCTGCTCCAAAGCAACCTTATCTTCAAGTTGGTGATAGAATTGCCATTTTAGCTTAGCATTGAGTTTGAGACCCCGCATTTTTTTGAAATCTAAGCCGAGCCAAGTAGTATTGATCCAGGTATCGGGGGCCGCCAACGGATCGCTTATCAGACGCATCCCGCCGCGCGTATTGGGCAGTTGTACCCATTGGAAGAGATTCTCGCGAATCGAATCTTTGACTCGGCGAAGATCCTGAAAAAAAGTTAATCGCCCCAAACCAGGCTGGTCCCGGTCAAATGTTAAAATCATATAGGTCGCTAAATTGCGACGCTCGTCCGATATCTGTTGAATTCTTTGCCGACCAACCGTCAAGCGCACTTGCGGCCCAAAATGAGTTCCGCCATACAGATTATAGCCGCGGCGGTCTTTCTTATAGGGCAAATCGGCCTCTTCGTCGTTTTCAAAGCGATCGATCCAACCATTGTGATTCATATCCAATCCATAGAGGAACTCGGGCCGGTCGGTGTGGAAACGCAGAAAGGGCTCTTCATAGTCTGGAATTAGATTCGGACTGTCTTCATTGTCGTTCTGGTTGAAATCGGAAATGAAATCGTTGTTCTCATCCCAACCCGGGAAGATTTCACGGTCGCCGGCTTGCCAACCTCTCCGACGCCAATCGGGGCGCCGGTCCTGGTCATCATTGTCATCGACAAATTCGTAGCGCTGAAAATCATTATCGAATTCCACTGCCCCTTCGCGATCGACGGCCACTACCGACGTGGTATATCTCGGGCTCACGGCAAACCCCTCGAGAAAAGCAAAAAACGGGTAGGCTTGCTGCGAAGCATTGAAGAGCCACGCGGTGGCCTGTTCCGATGCGGTATGATGTCGATCCAGCCCCGGATTCGGGTATTGGCGATATTGCTGATTGACATCGACTTCAGCATAGGCCTGAAACCCCGCCAAGTCATCGATTTCAAGAGTAAAACCAGCTAACTGGTTCGCCGTTGGCAGACCGTAGTCAAAGGCGACCACTCGTTGATTGGAGTTGTCCTTTACATTGCCAGCTGCCCGTTGCAAAGGCAAATAGACCCCCTGCTGATCAGAATTCACTTCGATCCGATAATCGTTGGCGACCACGAGCTCGAGTGTGACCCTTCCGATTTCCGCTATATCCGGCCCGGCATAGGAACGATCGTTGAAATCGTAGCTTATAATAAGCTGTTCATTGCCGTCGGCCGCGAGATAGCCCCGGCGTTGGAAACCGCCTTCGATCAGCGGGCGAAAGCCAATTTCTGAGCCGCGAGTCTCCTTACCCTGCAGGTCGTAAATTGTAATATCACTGGCAAATAGTGCTCCACCCCCTTGACCATCTTCGGGTGAATCATCGGTGATGCGCACATCGATACGCGAGATACTGGCAAAGTTCTGCGGCCCGGCCAGCGCCCCTTTGAACATATCTCCGCCAAAGGCCTCCAACTGAGTATGGGCCTGGTGCGCATTGACAAAGGTGCCCCCGACCTTGGCGAAATCCCCAACTTGCACCTCTACCCGGCCGCCGAGCAAATTGGTGTTATCGGTACGCTGCTGTGGATTGGATCCCGACAGACCTGGATCACTGATCCTGGACAGGATTAGCGTTGCCGCATATTTGTCGGAGAGGAAGTCCCACTGCAATCCGTCGAATAGGGGTTTGGAAAAGGTCATCGGCGTCAGCGTAGTCCGGATCTGGTTGCCCACCGTGATGGCGTAGTGGTACTGGCCTTTGTGGTCGGAAGCCACAACGAGACTAGAGAACCAAGAGCTAAAGCGACCCGACTTCTCCACCGTGCTACCGAATGGCTGCGGATTCTCCTGCCGCCAATCGTAAATCAACCAACCGCGCATCAGATAGTTGCCGTATATGTCGTAGAAATACTCGCCCTCCAGCGCGGTTGACACATAGCGCTGGTAAAGTTCACGGGCGTAATTATCATAATCACGCTGCCTCCAACCGTATTCGGTATACAGTTCCTGTGGCACATACCACTTGCGCACGACCGGGTCAAGAGCATCGAAAATCACCCCGGGGCCTTTCGGTTCGAAAGAGACCTTCCCACCGCGTTTGACCGAACCGAGACGGGCACCGTATTCTTGGGCGCCAACGGCAACCACCACCACAAGTGAGAGCAGTGAGATCGCCAGGAAAGTTTGTCGTAGGCATTTTTTCATGGTGTATACTGTGCATGGTCTTTGATAACCATACTTACTTCCAGCGGCATATTGCATTTTAATCGATTTCGCGATCCCCAATTTGTCCCTCATGGTTCTTCAATAGACCACCGCGATCGTCCCGCTATGGCGCTCTTCAAACGAGTCCGCCACCACCCGCAGCACCCATACGTACAAGCCCGGCAACACCCGTTGCCCATCCGCTACCCGCCCATCCCAGCGGTGTGTCGCCGGTCCCAAACGATGGTCTTCGCCAAAAACCGTATACACTTTGCGCCCGGCCAGGTCGTATAGGTCGAAAATAACCGGGGTCGGCAGCGTCAACTGCAACAGATTGAAGAAGATTTCCATTTCGTCATTTATCCCGTCGCCATTCGGGGTCAACAACCGGCTCGATAGCACGATATCGCCTACGAGTTTTCCCACTTGCGCACGGGGAATCGCCACCGACAACCCCGATAGCTCCACAATATCTTCAGGACCAAAAGACACCGCATTACCAGGTTCGAGAATCTGCGGAACTTCCGGCCAAAGGCGATTGGATGCCCGCCCCGAAAATGTCGAGCCGAATCGAAAAATAGGCAGGTCGAAAGTAAATTCGAGCAAATCGTCATTCCCATCGATAAGGGGGAAATCGACGATGAAATATTCCGGTTCATTCTCGACAACCGTAAAATCGACCGATTGCCCATTGACGCGCAGCCCGCGAATATTACTGACGCGTATATTCGTATCAATTTCCAAGCGGTCGTAACCACGCACCGGTCCCGTTGCCTTGAGCCGCACCGCATAGCGAAAAGTGGCTGGTTTTTCCGCCTCGGCAAGACGGGGAAAAACCTCGGCGCGCAACGTATCGGCGATCGGCGGCTGCAGATAGTCGAATTGCAACCGAGCCACCTCGCGCGCGTCGAAGATACGGCCCGAAAAATCGAGGCGAAATTGCACATAACGCCGGGGGCCAGGCGCCGTCACCAAGGCATCATTTTCGACTGACTTCCACCGGCTCCAATTCTCCTCGTCGTCAATCAGCGGCGCCTGTTCGAAACGCTCTAATTGATGATATTCCTCGCCCGTCACCTCCATAATAAATGAATCACCGAACGCGCCCTCCCCCTCCCAGCGGTATAAGACGGGGGTATCGTCGTTGCCCGATCTGACCCGCAGCGAAACATTGGAGAAAACTTGCTCTCCAACCGCTTGCTGCAACCAACGCACTCGGCCGACGGTTGCTCGATCACCCAAGTCGATCAGGTCGGTGTAGTAGACGGCTTCGCTCAGATAGCCTGTGCCATAGACCTCGACCTCATCTACCTCGAAAGGTGTCGTAACGATCGAACGCAACTTAACCAGACGGACGTATTGAGGCGGCACGGCCACGTCGACGATGGCCTCTTCGTTACTGGCCTCACGGGCAATGAGAAAGTCGGGCGCATTTTGCGCGGTATTGGTCTCCCGTTCGTTGATCCACAGCTCGTATCCGCGCATAAAATCGTCTTGAAAAGGCGCCGAGGGCGTCGCGACCAGCGCATCGCGCGGATAAAAACGCACTCGGTGGATCCCAACGGAGACACCGAAGTCGAGGACGATCAAAATCCCATTGGCGTTGGCGTCGGGAAAGATGGCCGTGGGCTTGCGCTGATAGGCAACCTCGTGATCACCGTTGACCGTTCCTTCGAGCCATTTATTAACGATTGTGCGCGACACGTGCAGCGAGTTCGGAGACGAGATACGACCCCGCTCAAGCAAGACGCGCGAGGCGATATTTTCTTCTGGGTCGAAAAACAGCGGACTGATCCAACCGCGTCGTTGCGTGAAATCAATAGCATCCTCGGGCGTGTTAGTGGTATCCACAACCACCCGCCCTCCGTTGCGCAGCAATACCTCCGGATCGACGCTATCACCACCGCCCTGCCAGGGACGCCCGCCCAAACCGAGGGTAAAGGTCTCCACCGGCTGGGCCCAAAGACAGCCGGCCAACACCCCCACCAATAGCGCTACCGCATACATAATCCCCTAAAGCCCCGCGTTTATAGAGAGAAAGAACAAACTAGTGCGCTGCTTTTTACCATCCGTGAATGAACGCTGCCCCAACCGCAGACCCGCGCGAATGGCGAGCCGATAGCCCTGATAACCTACTCGATTAACAAACTGCCCCACTGCAGTCCAGCCATTGAAATCACTATGCACCTCGAGTAATTCCCCATCGAGCAGACGCAACCAGGTCAATTCCAACCCGAGTTGCAGTTCGGTATTGAATATCTGTCGGCCATAGCGCGGATAGTACGCCACGCCGACAGTTTCGGCCAAAAGCGGCTGGGTCCAGATTAAGAATAGCGTTTCCTCGAGCACCGTGGCCGACGGCTGTCTCCGACTAAAGGGCTGCACTTGCCGATATTCACTTTTGAAACGCGGCTCAAAAACGGCCAAACCAATCGGGATGCTCCACTCCACCTTATTTATCACCCCCAGGAAACCCGAATGAGCTCGACCGTCGCGCGCCACGACCTCCTCCGTGACACCGCGCTGGCGCCAATATTCCCACTTGGCCCGATGTAATAGACGCACTCCTCTGCCAAGTTGGTGCGCATAATCAGCGTAGACGGTGTTTTTCCAGGTATCGCGCCCCGGCAACGAATCCTCAATACGCCGCATCCGTCCCGCCGCCCCCAATGGCTGAACCCACTGATTGACCGGATCGGCTATGTTGTCTTTTACCAACGCCCCGTGCTCAAAGAGTCGCAGCCTACCCGAGGGCACCTCCCTCGTCCAAGCCCACATAAAATACCACGATCGAGTTCGTCCATCGCCGGCGAGCAACCGCAATCGCTGCCGGCCCAATAACAATGTCGTACTCGGCCCGGCGTTGACTCGCAAATACGTGTTAAATCCGCGTTGATCGCGCAGATAGGGATAGTCGGGCAAATCATCGTCTTCAAAGCGGTCAATCTTGCCATTGTGGTTCATATCGAAGCCAAAGAGAAATTCCGGCCGATCAGAGCGGAAGCGCAGAAAAGGTTCGTCGTAGTCCGGCTGCAGGTTGCGATTCTGGTTGTGGTCGTATATGAAGTCGCCGTTCTCGTCATAACCGGGAAAAACCGTCGATTGCCAAGACTGGAACGGGCGTTCCCACTCTGCCATCGCATCCGAATCGTCGTCGTCGTCGACCAGTTCGTAGAGTTGCGGGACCCGATCCTTATAGCGAATGATACCATTGGCTTCCGTCAGCCAATAACTGGTCGAATAGGCGTCGTCGAGCGAGAAGGCTTCGGCGTATAGCGCCCATGGAAAACGACGGTAAAGCAAGGTTCCATAGGCCGCCGTGGCCGCCTCCACAGCCTGATATCCACGCGAAATATTTGGGCTGGGATAAAGGCCTTGTCGACGGTTGACGACAAATTCGCCCTGCATCGACACCCCCTTCCAATCGACTAGATTCCAGTCAAAACCGACCAGTTCGTTAGCGGTAGGCAGCGCATAATCGATTTGTAACAGGGCACTATTGCTGCCATCACCGACATTGCCCTCAGCCCGGGCGAACGTGAGAAAGACCGGCTCGGGATTGCGGACCTTGCCGTCGGTCTGCAGATCGGAAGCCAGTTCAACCCGGTAGTCATTCGCCAGAGACAACTCGACGGTGGTCCGCCGTAGATCGACCGAACGCAGATTATCAACGCCAAAATCCCTGAGGTCGTAGTGCAACACGATCTGCTCGGAGCCGTCAGCCACCAGTGAACTGCCCTTGGCCCGCCCGCCCTCGATAAAAGGCAATAAACCAATTTCACTCGCGCGTATCTCCCGTCCGCTGGTATCGATCATCACCAAGTCATGGGAAAACACCACCGCCCCATCCCGCCCATCGGCCGGCGAATCGTCGCGTATGCTGACCCATAGATGCTTTAAAGCCTGGTTTTGGCGGGAAGTGAGGATCCCGTGCATCGGGTTGCCACTGGTGAAGTCGCCCTTAGTGTTGGCGTTGTGGGCGCTAACGTAGGTAAGACCAAGTCGTAGATCCGGCCCGGCATCCCATTCAGCATGCCCACCCATCACATGCGTCACATCCGTGCGCATATCGCGATTGGGTTCGCTGGGACGCGACAATATAAGGCTAGTGCGATACGTATCGGCCGCGTAGTCGAGGCGCATGCCATTGAACCGAGGTTTATAGAAGGTCAACGGCGTAAAATTAGTGTAGATCTCATCGCCGATCATCAAGCGATAAGAACCCCGACTATCGCCGTCGGAGGCAATCACCAAGCGGTTAAAAAAACCAGCATAGGCATCTCGCCCTCCAGGCCCAATCGGTCTTTTGCGCAATACGCTACCCTGTGCGGAAGGCTGGGTTTGCGTCCAGTTGTAAACCAACCAACCTCGCCCCAGTGAAGTGCCGAAGCTATCATACCATTGCGAACCCTCCAAGAGTTGTTCCACATACCGCCGATAGCCGTCTTCGGCATAGAACGCATCCGTTGCGTACCAGGGCCGGGCATAGGTCTCATGAAGCTGGCGAGGACCATACCATTTATGTAGCTCTGGCACGGCGAAATCGAGACCGAAGCGCGGGCTCCCCTCGCCCACCATTCCGCTCCCTCCCAATATCGCCCGCCCCGGCCTTTGATATTGGGCAGACGTCGCCTGCACGCAAACGAGCGAAAAAACGGTTATAATAGTCCAGTATTGCCGCACCACGCCTCCTCAGTAGACCAATGATACTGATGCAGTGAAAGACGGTGCTTTGCCGGAATCCGTATTGAACCCGACCTGCAACAAATAAACTCCGGGTTCCAGTAACCTTCCCCAGTGATTCCGCCCATCCCAAACCAGGCGATGCTCGCCACTGGCACGCTCTAAGGCAAAGGACAGGTCGCGCACTTTGCGACCAGCCAAGTCGTAGACGCCGGCCACAAAAACACTCGGCCCATTTAGGCGAAACACCGAAAAACTCAACACGGTCTCGTCGTTAATACCGTCGCCATTCGGTGTAAAGATGCGCGGAGCTACAGCCTGGTCGGTCAACAGCGACGTCTCTCGCAGATCGGCGATCACCACCAGCGATTGGCTCGCAGACGCCGTGCCCACATCTCCCTCGCTCGCCACCTGCGAGATCCCGGGCCAGAGGCTATTCGCCAGGCTTAGGGAAAAGACCGTGCTGTTGAGGAAAATTCGCGTACGGAAACGGATGGCGTAGACCGTTTCCCCGCCCCGCACGACAGTAGGGAAAGCCAGTTCGAGCAGGCTCGGTTCCGGTTGGGACATTTCGAGTTCGCCGGGCCAGAGCGGCCTGCCCGCGCCCAAACGAAGGGCGAGGTCACTACCGCTGTTAACCGAGACCAACTGCAATGGCGCCGAGGCAGATGATCCCAGCGAAATCTGATCGAAACCCGGATCGGAAGCGGCAAAGCGCGGTTGCCAATAGAGTGTAAAATCGTGCTCTTGCCCTGGCTCGAGACCGCGCACCGGCCAGATTTCGGCCGTAGCCTGGTCGACCAGCGGCGCGGAGAAATTGAGCCGCAAGCTACTGATCTGCGCGGCGCGCAACGGGTCGCGGCTCAGCAGCCGCAATTGCACTTGCACCATCTGTCGTGGACTTGGCGATTTGAACGCTTCACCGCTCTCGAGGTAGACCTCGCTCCAACGACTCCAGCGGGGTCCCGGATACTCTTCGACTACTACCGGCCCACGGTGCGCCTCGTTGCGGAGGTTGGTCCAACGCTCTTCCGTGATCTCACGACCGAATGTATCATAGTGGCGAGTGACGATCAAAAGGTCATCACCCGAACGAGTCCGCACTTCGAGGCTTGTGCCCGGGGGCGCCAGGGTCTGCCATTCGACAGTGGAAAAAATCCTCGTCTGCCCCAACTTGATCAGCGGCGAAGTCAGCTTGACCTCAGACACATAACCTTCACCATAGGCCTGGACTTCGCTCAGTGTCGCCCGCTCGGCGCTCGAACCGACTAAATCCAAACGCCGCACCTCGATATGCCGAATCTCCTGCAGCGGAAAGGCCTCTTCCAGTTGCAGGAAGGAATCTGGGTTCAGGCGCTCATCGAAATTGGTCCAAACTAAACCGCCGGCCGGGTTGATCGATCCATCGGACACCCGCATCTGATAAGCCACCGGCGGATCCCGCGGGCTGACCAAGCGCACCTTGTTGATCCAGTATTTAGCCCCCAAATCCATATCGACTTGATTGGTATTGCCAAAAGGGTCATAGACCTTGAGGTCAAAAAAGGTGCTGTGCAACCCGTCGGTTAATTGGCGGCGGAGGAAATTGCTGTAAAACACCTGATCTTCAAAGAGCACGCGCTGCGTAAGGGTTACGATATTGTCACCCAGCGCGATGACTTCGACTTCGGCCAAGCGGGGGCGCTCGCGGCGGTAGTAGCGCACCGGCCCGCGCTCGGCGGCGGGCAAAAAATCATAGGTTTCGGACAGGACGGGAATTTCGCGGCCGACGGATGTCAGCCTGAAATAGTCGACGGCCCCCTGATCGGCTGGAGACAAAAGTATGTGTTCATCAGCGGCGACCTCGGCCCCGCGCGCTCCGTCGCTGTCGATCGCGTCGACGCGCACAAACTGCACCACCTCGCCTGTCACCCCCGCCGGCACGGGGCGCAACGGCTCTATATCAAAGACGAATTCGCGCTGGTCTTTATTGGGTTCATTTATCTGGCCGACGCGAAAAAACTGTTTGTTGCGCGACTTACCGAATGCCATCCGGCCATCCGAGACCATAACGCGAAACTTGAGGAACGGGTCGCCCTCCGCAACGAAACGCACTGCGATCTGTTGCACGACGGTAGCCCGACCCAGATCGATCTCGACAAACCAGCTTTCGACCGCATCCTCGGGGTTGGGTTCCCAAAAGGTGGTCTCGTCGCCGTCGATTACATTGGCGGCCGACGTGAAATTGCTACCGGCCCCGCTAATCCCGCCTATTAGCGTATCCCCCTCGGTCCCGACTCGGCTGAACGAGGCGGCGTCAGCTACCGCGTTGGTATTCGCTCGCAGAAAACGGGGCCGCACCACACCATCGTCTTCGATCTCATGGACCCCCACAGGTGCCTGCCAAACCGCCCATTGCCGCGCGCTCTCGACGAGCACCCGCCCCCCTTGCAGATCATATCCCTCTTGGGCGCCTACCGCAGCGCAAAACAAAACCGCCGCAATTACCACATACCCCCGCATCAGTAGGCCACCCCCACCACACCCAGGCACTCCACCGCACCGGCATCGGCTTCGAGTCGCAAGCGCCAAAGATACAATCCGGGCAACACCCGCCCCCCTTCTTCGCTGCGACCGTCCCACACTTGCGAACGCCGCCCGCTGATCATCGGCTCGGACGGAACGTGCCTGACGCGCCGGCCACCCAAGTCGTAAATATCCAGGGATGCCGTGGCCGGTTGCGTCAGCTTGAGCAGCGCATAGGAGAGCACGAGTTCGTCATTGCTTCCGTCGCCGTTGGGGGTAAAAGCCCCTCCGCTGACGCGAAATTGATCGACTAACGGCAACTCACCCTGCTCGTCTTTCACGCGCACGACCAAGCTCCCTCCCAACGAGAGCGGGTCAACATCCTCCTCGCGCGCCGATTGCTGGACATTGAGCAATTGCCCGTCCACCAACCGCTTATCAACCGCTTGTATATCGAAGCGGGTAGCATCGCGAAAAACGGTGCCGCGAAGAACGATTTGCACAAAGGTCCCGTCCTGCAACACACTGCGTCGAAAGCGAATTTCCACGCCCTCGCCTGAGGGAAAGGAAGCAGAAAACTCTACCTCGCGATCGTCGATCTGGACCGTTTCTACCTCTTTAATCTGTGCCTCGGTCACAATGCGGAGGCTCTGAAACCCGGTATCGCCGTTCGGCAACAGCGACCCGTCGCTGCGCAGGCGGCGGATCCGGGTCCGTAGCGAGACGGTAAATGTCGTGTCGCGGCCGGCCTCGACCTGTAAGGGGGCAATCTCAGCTTCGAGTAATTCGGCGATGGGCGGATTCAGATATTCGATAATCAACCTTTTGATCACAACACCTGGTTCGGTGAGCAAGAGGCGGAATTGGATATAAGAGCGGGTACCCGGAGAACGCACCTGGCCATCGGTTACCGTTTCCCAACCACTCCAGGCGGGATTGCGCACGATGGGGCCTCGTTCGATCGAATCCAGTCGCGTCCAAACCCCTGCCCTCACCCGTTCCCTGTCGGATCCGACGCCCGTAAGCCGATAGTAGTGCAGCGACTCCTTATCCGGCCCCGAACGAGTCTGTACGGTAATGGGTAGCTTTTGTATTTCCCCACCGTCGTAACGGACCTTGCCCCACAGCGGCCGAGGGCCTGCCGTCGCGAGAATAGGCACCGATACAAACTCGCCGGCCGGCAAAGTACCATCGCTGTATATTTCTATTTCGGCGAGTTCCCAACGGCGATATTCGCGCACCAACAGACGGAGATAGCGCACATCGCGGCTGACGAAGCGCCTTTCGACCACGGGTTGGCGATTGGGATTGCCCAGAGAAAAATCTACGACCGTCCTAAATCGCCTTTCCAGTAGGTTCACCCCCTTATCCACACCGTCATTGGTGGCCAAACTGAAAGCGCGGGGGAACAGCTGTTTGTGCTCGGCATCCAAACGGGGAAAGAGACGGATGCGATTTACGCGGAAAGTAGCCCCCAAATCAATGAAAATCGGCGAAGTACGCATCAGTGCGAAGCGCTCGGCGAAATCATCCGGGTTAAAGGCCGTCGTCGGGTCGCCGTCATAGAGCACTGAAGCGCCCTGAATAAAGGTCGCAACCCCCTGCGGGTTCGGAGTTAGCGCAAATCCGGCGCGTTCCGGCGTTCCCGGCCCAAGATTGCTATTGGGTAGCACGTTCCAGGTCCAAATCGAATCCTGATCCAATCCGACCAACTTGAATTCAGCCACGGCTTGGGTCCAGCGGGCAATGCTGCCCCGCCAACCAACACCCAGCGAATCAACAGCAAATAACGGGTTGGCGATGAGCAAAACCCATAAACCTGCCGCCAATCGCAAGTTTCGCGACCGAAGAATGACAACGATTGATAACATAGAGACCAACTCATATTGATATATAATGCACGTAATCTAAACAATGATAGATCACTTCGCAGGTCAATAATCGCGCTTGCCGCCTACTCCACACCTTGCGAATATTTGCACTTTCAATAAAGCAGTTTTTATTATATGTTCTTCATATTATATTAATGACCGAAGATTAGACTTGTTTCCCAGCCTACAAATAAGGCTGTCTCGCACGGAGGTTCTGCAGATGATCAGGTTATTGGCGATGGTGCTTTGCGCCGCGTTTATTTATAGTGATAGCCATGCCGAAATAAAACGGTGGCGCGTCGGTGATGAAGCGCATCCATGGACCCTGCTGCCGGTGACCGGTCGCCTCGACTTGGGCCGTAGTTGGGCCGTCGAACTGGTCGCCGACGACGACGGCGACGGACTCATCGACGAAGACCCCATTGAGCTAATCGACAACGACAACGATGGCTCAATGAACGAGGATCCTGTCGACCCCCAGATCGACAACGATGGAGACGGCCAGACCAATGAAGACCCGGATAACAACCTCGACGACGACGGCGACGGGCTCATTGACGAGGACCCGCCCGAACTGATCGACAACGACATCGACGGCCTGGTTGACGAAGACGGTCCCGATCCGCAATTCGACAACGACGGCGACGGGTTGCTCAACGAGGACGGGCTATACTCTGTTTACGACGATGACTGGGACGGACTGCTCAACGAAGACGAGATCAACGGCCTTGACGACGACGGCGATGGGCTCATCGACGAGGACCCGTCGTTGCCCGCTCACGGCGACGGCGTTACCACCTGGCTCAGGCCGGTGCGCCTCGACAGCTCGCGCAACCTGACCTATATGCTCAACCAACGATTTAAGGCCGGCGAATACGGTGGCCTCGTGCCCGGCAAGTCCGTTCAGCGGCCCTTTATGGTGGTGCCGAGCGAATACGGTTTCCGCCGCGAGGTCGGGGACCCGATTTCGGCCGACTACTGGGCGGTCGCGGGAGTGACGGTTCGCGAGGATTCCGAAAAAGCCGTCGACGGCAATCTGAACACGGCCTTCACCTCCACCAAGTACAGCCGCGGCGGACTGGGCGTTAACCTGATGGGCTTCTACTATCTCAACCGCATCGTCTTCCGCCCACGACCGACCTTGCCCGGCGGCACCATCGCCAACTACTACATCCAATTCGGCGACCAAAGCTCCATCGACATCAACAAAGAAGTAATCAATGCGCGCAGATCGCTCGTTCCAGTCACCCGCGGCCAATTCAACCCGGTAATCAAGGATCTACGCTTCGACCCACCCTTCGTCGCCGGTCGCGTCGACTTGATTTCAATCGACCCCGAAGGCAAACTTAGTCAGGCCGCAGAAATCGGTTATTTCGGCGATGGCTATGTCATCGACGGCCAATATACCTCCGCCATTATCGATGTGGGAACGCCCACGCCGCGCATTCGCCGCTATGACCGCGCCATCGAGCAATTCTCTGAATCCCAACGAGATGCATTCCTAAACCAGTTTCCCACGGATGTCCCGGGCGCCACGGTCAATTGGGGCAAGGTCCGCTGGCGCGGCCGCCGCGACGGCCGCGAAGGCGATGTCCGCATACAGTTCCGCGTCGGCAATACGCTCGACACCAACATCTACGCCCGCCGCTTGGGCCCCGGCCTTACTTCCACCGAAGACGGGGACGGCAATGCCCTCGACTTGTTTTCGTGGATCAAGATCTCCGAAGGCCGCGTCCCCGAGCGCGAGTTGCTTTACAACGAGCTCGGCGTCGACCTTGGCAACGATGGGCGCCTGGGCTGGAGCTTCTGGTCCGCCCCCTTTAATCTCGAAGACGGACTAATAGACGAAAGCTTACCTGAGGATGAGTGGCACCAGAGCGGCGTCCAGTTGCCGCTACCCGGTGGTACCCGTTACATCCAGTTTCGCGTATTCTTTGACACCGAGCAACACAGCGCGGGGTTGTTGGACTTTATCGAGTTCGACTACGACTCGCCGCTGGTCTCGGGTGGCGTCGTCGCCGAGATCTTCCCGCCACGGGTTCCGCTGGGCGAAGAAATATCCTTCCATTACTATATGCGACCTCTATTTGACCTGGGTGAAACCTCTGCTTTTAATCGCATTGAGATCGCCGTCCCCAGCATTGACACCCGCATTGACACCCTGCGTTTTGACGGCCAGGACTGGACTGAGATCGCCGGAATCGGCAACGGGGACGATCCCCTGCTGAGCACCAATCCCGAGCGGCTCGCCCCCAACACCGACAACGCCGACAGCTTGGGGCAATTCGCGCAATCAGTCATTATTGATCCGGTCAGCAACTCGCCGAAGTTGCTGATTAAAGTGCCCAGAATGAGCTCGGAGCACTTTCAATTTGGCCAAAATATTGAGGCCGTCTTCAAATCCAAGCTCTTCCGCGGATCGAAAGAATTCGCGAGCCTGGTCTGGAATGATGCGGTCGGCGAACCCGGTTCAACCATCTCGCAACCGGCCAGCAACGGCGATGCTACGCCGGAAGTGGCGACCAATGCATGGCTCGTCGTCGTCGACGATATCGCCAATGTCGTCAATCCCCCCATTATCACACCAAACCCCTTCACGCCCAACGGTGACGGCATTAACGACGAGATCACCTTCACCTTCGACTTGTTCCTGCTACTCGAAGAAGTCGAGGTCGAACTCGCTATCTACGA
>Ga0315339_1000983_pt1 | contig 28472 bp, 30 predicted proteins | sample ASW17metaG_FD_204514 | JGI IMG/M metagenome (GOLD analysis project Ga0315339, IMG submission 204514) | Ammonia-oxidizing marine archaeal communities from Pacific Ocean, United States - ASW #17 | ecosystem: Environmental > Aquatic > Marine > Oceanic | place: USA: California | collected 2016-12-05 | reverse complement strand
CAAAAAGCGCGACGCCGCTGGTGGGGCAATTTCAGCCGGGCTACGCCCGCCTTCCGTCAGCCAACCAGCAGCGCACTCTCACCTTGATTGTCGCTGGATCCTCACCTTGATTGTCGCCCCACACTCGCTTGTCGGCATTCTGTTTGCGTCGTCACATGTCGCCTCCAAATCGATGACAAGCAGGTGCTTGGCTGCATCGATTTGCTCGGGCGAGGCTTTGTTAAGCGGGACGAACTCGGACATATTCTGTGTTTCCATTTCAATATTCTACTCTCTTACGCACAAATTGGATTCCTTTTTTAATGTTTCGGATAAAAGCGAAAGACCACTTGTCGAGCAAGGCTTCAGCGGAATGAGCGCCGACGATGGCGGTATCGGACCGGTTAGCTTGAGCCGCGATCGGTAGTTCCGCAGCTTCCGGCGAAACACCATCCGATTTCGTTTCGTCGGGCAGTGGACCTGCACGCCGGCGGCTTACTCCCTCTTCACCAATTTTGTCTGACAAGGACTACAACCGATATGTTTAGATGCGGAAAGACCAACCGGCTGCAAACGTAATGGATTGCATCCCCCTGTGCCGGTAAGCACACCGGCGTGGATAGTGCGGAGCGATCAGCTCATCAAAGGAGGGTTTGATTATGAAACCGGAGGTTATCTTGGACCTCGTGCGAAAAGCATCGCTTTTCGACATCTTTATCGTTTCATTCTTTCTACTGCCCTTCATCGCGAGCCAGTGGCTTGACATTCTGGACAGGCTTGAGTGGAGCAGATTTGGCGGAATGATTGTGATGTTGATAGCCTACGTATTTGGGATATCTCTCATGTTTGTCGGATCAAATCGAACAAAACGACGTGAAGTCGCACGCGATCAGATCTTCGGATATCTGACCAGGAATGAATTCGAAATGATGTCTTTCGATCGGATACGAGAGAAGATAAACCCTACTTATGACGACGCCTTTATCGTGGCGCTTCCCACAAGCTTTCCTGACGCTTTGCGAAGGGCAACCCTCAAGGGCGGCAAGCCTGGCATAGCGCGTATCATCAATGCGGAAATAGTCTCTGAAGGATGAGAAGACTTAGCGAATGAAATGGGGCGCCAGTGTGGCGCCCGCTGCGTTTTCGTAGATGTCTCTCGTTGACTGACTGCCAAGAATTAGGCGAGGCAGTGCCGCTAGGCCGCTTTGATATCGGTCGCGTTCGGCTTGCCTTTCTTGGGGTCCATCTTGGTTTCGAAGGACACTTTTTGGCCATCGCTGAGGGTGTCCATCCCCGAGTTTTCTACTTCCGAGATATGGACGAAGACATCGGGTCCACCGCCATCCACCTCGATGAAGCCAAAACCCTTTTGTGAGTTGAAAAATTTTACGGTCCCTGTCGGCATACTTTGCTCTCTTTGTTTCTACAATAACTAATCCTACCACAATCGCGCCGGCGAATCTGTAAAACTATCTCTCCGTGATCGCGCGTATGGCTGATGCGATTGGCGCATACAGACATTTTCGCCCCGACGCCATCCTTTTATCCGGCTGGGCACTTCTCGGATCGCCGCCGCTTTCGCGCAAATTAATGTGCCAGACCGGAGCGCAGGCAAGCCAATGTCAGGCTGCCAAATGATCCGCCGCCTTGAAATAAGGGAGATTGTCCTGTGAGGAGCAGCCAATCACAGCCAGCCTTTCGGCTATTCTAAGGGCTTTATGATATTTGCGTTCGTTTTCGTCATGGGTTTGCGTGTGGAACACGGTACCGCAGAGTGAAATTCCATAATGCGCCTGCAAAGTGCGGATTTTCTTGCCAACGAGCATCCCGTCGGCGAGATAGGAGAGATTGAAATCGTCTTGTTTCACAATCTGGATCTTGTTTCTGACCAGATAGTCACGAATGCGCGCTTCGGCTGCCAAGGCCACGTCCCAATATTCGGACTCGGTTTGCGTCGGCTCGCTGGAAACTTCCTGGAAAGCTAGGCAGAAAGCCAAAAACACCTGCTCTTTCGGGTCCGCCGATTTCCAGGCGGTATCTCCAAGCCGGCTCCAGATAGACAAATCCATCTCGTCAAAAACCTTTGGCACACGGCTAAAGAACAGCCGGTGCAAACCGTGTTCATTCAGTGAATTGTCGGGCTTCTGATCCTTGTAAATATTGATCGCTGCGTAGGTGCCGCAGACAGGACAAGTGTCCTCATCATGAGCGCCCTTCTTGTATATGTGCGAACATCGTAATTTGTTCGGCAATTCATTTTCGCAGAGCAAATAAATAGCGCTGCCGTCATCGCCGTCCTGCTGACGTCCGATCCAGTTGAGGCGGTTCATGAACTGCATATATGAGCGTCGATGACTCCAAAGGCTCCATTCCAGCTTTTCAACCGGCCCGAATGTGCTCCAATTGGAGCTCACATCGATGACAATGCATTTCTCCTTGCCCGGCGCCGAACGCAAACCTCGGCCGACCGACTGACCCCACAACACCTTCGACAGGGTCGGACGAAGATTGACTATGACGTTGCAATACGGATTGTCCCAGCCCTCAGCGAGCACACCGACCGACACCATTGCCTCAATCTCGCCGGTCTCGTGACGCGCCAAAAGTTTCATGCGGCTGTCGATAGGGGTCTTGGCGGTAACGATCGCAGCTTCGATACCCAATTTCCGGATGCTTTCCAAAGTCGCCTCGGCGACGCTTATATCCGCGCAAAACCATGCAGAAATGGGTTTCGCTGAAAGCTTCTGGCGTTCCTCGCGATAGCTCCAGATCGCGTAATCGATCATCGATGATTTAATGATGGCCGGCGCCAATTTCGCGACCGGGAAGTCTCCCGAACTAACATCGATGCTGCCCAGATCCAGATCATGCACGAAATGGGGGCGATAAACCGGCTGAACCAGGACCCCTTCGTCGATGAGGTCTTCGATATTCGCGCAATCAATAATCGCGTCGAACGCAAGACTGAGCTGGTCACGCTGATCGCCGGTGCGGCGTTCCGGTGAAGCGGTCAGCCCCATGAGACGCGCATCCGCGTTTCCGCAATCGTTAAAATCGTCGATAATCCGCTTATAGCCGTTGCCGTTTGGCGACACGCGATGCGCCTCATCGACGATGATGAGGTCCGCCTTAAGCACCGCATCCGCCAGCACATCTTTCGCCCGCATATGTGTCGAGAGCAAAATATCGCAATCCTCAAAGGCGAGTCCCGTGTCGGAAACCGCCAATTTTCGAACCTTGTGCTTCTTGCCAAGCGCTTTTTCGAGTTGTTCCAACAGCACCAGCCTGTGGCAAAGCACGAGAATTTTTTTGCCTTTGTAGAACCGTTCGACAATCTCACTGGCGAGCACGGTCTTACCGGCGCCGGTCGGCGCCTTCAGGATAAATCGGCGGTGTTGGTTGATGATCGATGGAAAACTGTCAATGATTTTCTGTTGCCAGCTTCTGAGATGCATTGGGTTCTCATACTAGGAATGGATGGTCGTGCGGGTGGATATCTAAGAAGGCGCTGCAAGGCATTGTCAGACTAAAAAACGACAGAAGTATGAACACACGAACCTGAAACCGTCGGGCCGCCATTGGCGAGAGAAACGGCACGGGCGTACACAACGTTGTTTGATTTCAGCCACGAGCTTCGAGGCGAAGCGGTTTCACGAGAACCGGACCGTCTCATAGCTTATATCGACGCAGCGCCCAAATAGCAGGTCTTCTATCTGTCGTGGTGACAGCGGATAGCCGATGTAAATCTTCACTGCAAGGCGGATTTCCCCCGGGCGACCCATTGAAATATCGGCGCGATTGCCCCCTGCCGGCAGCTGTGGACCTCCCTTTCCCCCAGCTCAAGCCAGTTTGCTCGGACTCGGCCTGTCGGACGTTTCCCGAATGAAAACCGATTGCCAAGCCGTCGCGGGCTCAAACATCCGCAACGGGGCCGGCTTGAAGGATATGCTGCAATCTTGCAGGGTCATTCTCAGGAAATATTAGCGAATCGCGCCACGCCGATATTCTCCGATGCGAGCGTTGAGCATCAATTCGGTATTCTTGGGTACTGCAGAATCCCTATGCAATTGAGAAATGTGCCTGACAATTTCCTAAAATCTGTCTTCGGTTTCTCTTCGTTTCGTTCCGGTCAGGAGGAGATCATCGATCGCCTTCTCAACGGCACCCATACTCTTTGCGTCATGCCGACCGGCTCGGGCAAATCGCTATGCTACCAGCTGCCGGCGCTGATTCTTGACCGGATCACTGTGGTTGTCTCACCGCTGGTGGCACTGATGGACGACCAGGTCGCCGGGTTACGCGCCAATGGCATCAATGCGGCCTGCATTCACTCCAACCGTTCGCGCGCGGAAAACGTTGAGGATTGGTTTCGGGTTCGAGATGGCACGGTGAAGCTGCTCTATCTATCGCCGGAGCGGCTTATGACAGAGCGCATGCTTGCCCAGCTTGAAAAATTAGACCCGGCAATGTTCGTCGTCGACGAAGCCCATTGCATCTCAAAATGGGGGGTCAGTTTCCGCCCTGAATACGAGGCGCTATCGGCACTTAATGATAGGTTTCCAAACGCGACGCTGGCTGCCTTCACGGCAACCGCAGACATCGCGACCCGACGGGACATTGCGACAAAGCTCTTTCGAGGCAGCGGCGACACCGTCGTTTACGGCTTCGATCGGCCGAACCTTTGGCTGGGCGTTGCGGCCAAAACCAATTGGCACCAACAACTTCTTGATTTCCTTGAGCCGCGTCGCGACCGCGCCGGTATCGTTTATTGTCTGTCCCGACGCTTGACCGAAGAAGTCGCCGCTTTTCTGTCAGAACGTGGCTACCGCGCACTGCCCTATCATGCGGGACTTGCAGCGGAGGTGCGCAAGGAAAATCAGGAGATTTTCATGGCCGAGGATGGCGTGGTAATGGCCGCGACCATCGCTTTCGGGATGGGGATTGATAAGCCGGACGTTCGCTTCGTTTTTCACCTCAATTTACCTGCCAGCATGGAAGCCTATTATCAGGAGATCGGACGTGCCGGGCGCGATGGAAATCCGGCCGAGGTCCAACTTCTCTATGGCCTTGATGACATTCGCATGCGCCGCCAGTTCATCACTCAGGACGGAGAAGACGACGGCCATAAGAACCGCGAACACAAGCGGTTGGATTCACTGTTGGCATATTGCGAGGCGACGCAGTGTCGGCGTGTGTCTCTTCTCACCTATTTCGGCGACAAGTCGGAGCCGTGCGGAAATTGCGATGTCTGCCTCGACCCGCCAAAGGTAATCGACGGAACCACGGACGCAAAAATGCTTCTTTCCGTCATAATGGATACTGGAGAGCGGTTTGGTACAGGACATATTGTCGACGTTCTTCGCGGTGCGGCGACTGAACGAATTCAAACGCGTCATCACGACCGGCTAACGGCTTTTGGCGCCGGACGGGATCGTTCAAAGACTTACTGGCTGGCGTTTATTCGTCAGGCCGTCGCAGGTGGCTATCTTTGGATCGATATCGAACACTTTGGAGGTCTGAGGCTGACCGAAAGGGGCCAAGCCGTTCGGGGAGACGGGGAGCGTTTCTACTTCCGCGAAATTCCGAAGTCCAAGAAAGCTGAGAAAACGTCACGAGGCGGACGCTCCGCGAGCGGCGTAGCTCAGGAATTCGATGCCAACTTGTTCGCACATCTGAAGGCGCTGCGACGCGAATTAGCGCGCGCCCGCAATGTCCCGGCCTACGCCATCTTTTCTGATGCGACGCTACAGCACATGTCCCATCTGTGCCCAAAGACGCCCGATGATTTCGTGCAGGTCAGCGGCGTCGGCCCTAAAAAGCTTAAAGACTTTGGGCCGACATTCTTGGATGCGATCAGAGAACACGTTGGGCAGTCGTAAAGCCAAGAGGCCAAAGCAACCGGGTGCGCGCTGTACGCGCGGGGGTTAAGGTGAGCACTTCGAATTGAGGATGTTCTAATGAACGCAGGCGAGACGGCATCGACGACGAAAGCGGAGAACTGGGCCAGTGCCGCGATTTTTCCGACTGGCATATGAGGCAAATTATCCGACCCGCCAGACCAAAAATTACGCCACTCGGCCAGGGCAAGGTGGTACCTCGACGAGAGGTTCGTCTCTGTAAACGACAAGCGCATGTATTTGTGGCGAGTGCCGGATTGCGAGAGCGAGGTGCTTGATATCCTGGTCCAATCGCGCACGAACAAGAAGGCGACGCTCGCATTGATACGCAAACCGTTGAAGAAACAGAGTTTCGTCCCTGACACTTTCGTAACCGACAAGCCGCCGTCAAACGGGTCTGCGCTCAAGGATCTGGGTCTTTCGAGATATAATGATATTGTTGGTAGGAAAAACAACCGGGCAGAGAATTCCGACCTGCCGGTTCGGCAATGTGAGAGACGAATGCAACGCCTCAAGTCGCCTGGATCAGCGCAAATATTTCATTCCACCGCTGCTGATTGAACAAACCTGAACCCACTAATTTTCCGCGCCCGCAATTCCACAACACGGCAAGTTCCCAATTCCTATGATTGTCACGAAATTTCGACCCATAATCATCTTCGTCGCCCTGATCTGGTCGGTCGAGGTGGTGAACATATTTCTTGGTCATGGGCTCGTATCATGGGGGATATTCCCCCGCAGTATTGGTGGTCTGATCGGAATACCGTTTGCGCCTTTGGTCCACGGCGGCCTCTGGCACACCATATCGAATACGGTGCCCTTGCTCTTTCTCGGCGCCCTAATACTTACCGGAGGAAAGAGGTTTTTTTGGGAGACGACTGTGACTGTCGCCCTTTTGTCGGGGGTGCTCGTGTGGCTGTTTGCGCGCAGCTCCTATCACGTCGGAGCCAGCGGATTGGTGTTCGGTTATTTCGGAGCGATCTTGGCTCGCGGCGCTATCGAACGCAGCCTGACATCGATTGCTTTGGCCATCATCACAGGCGTGGTGTATGGCGGATTGATCTGGGGCGTTCTGCCATTGCGAAGCCACGTTTCTTTCGAGAGCCATCTGTTCGGTTTGATCGCTGGCATTATCGTCGTCTGGCTCGACGTAAAATTTGTTCGGCCGAAACCAACTTCGTGATCGAGCAGCAATAGCGGGCAGTCTCGGATCAGCTTCCAGCGCCTCTGCCGGCTGCTCTGGCGCCGAAACCGCCGCGCGCGACGGTGCGAGTCCGCGCCGCCGGCTGGCTAACCTTTGATGTCGCGGCCTGAGCCCGGCCACTTGCCGACGCCGCTCCGACCCGATGATCTGCCGCGGTATAGAACCGGTTGGGATCTGAGCTCGGCCGATAAAGTGGCTGACTTGAGATATATGCGGGGCCGCCGCGAGGCGCCAACATATAGCCGACCATCAAGGGCAACCAAATCGAGCCCGATCGATAACAGCGATTATGTCCGAAATCTGAATAACATTGATTGGATTCGGCATAACGCGGAGCTACGCCTTCGTGGATACTTTGTGCCTTTTCGAATTCCGACTCGCAAACGGCCTCGTCCTGTTGACCCGCGGCGACGCAGGCTCCGACAGAATCGTACACCAGAACTTCGTCTGTTGCCTCGCTGCAGGCGATGAGTGTTAAAGCGGTCGCGCTGAGGAGGGCAACCTTAAACGCGTTCCTGCGTTCCATTCGTGGCACCTCCTCTTTAGCCCGTCATGGCTGCGGCGTTCAGGATGCCGCCGACGATTGAACACGAGCCGAGCCAAATTCCGGCGGCCATCTCGTCTGCTTCAATGCGCTCGGAAATCCGTGGCATAGGAAGGCGAATAACAAGATAAACCAGCACCTGAACGATCAACGCGACCGTTCCCCAGAGTACCATTTGCGCAACCGTAGCCGAATTGATCATGGTACTTGCGAGAGGCAAGGCAAAGCCTATCAAGCTGCCGGAAAAGGCTAGCGCGGCTGCCGTCGACTTCTCCTTTATGAGGGTAAGCTCTTTGTGTCGCGTGACACGCGTGTAGACGAAGATGAATATTAGAGTCAGCACAGACGCGCTGATGAAAAAAAGAAGAAAATCAAAAAGTTCGGCTAGAAAAATAGCTAATTGTTCGCTCATTGATCTCCCCTATCTGCGTCGACTACCTTGGCGGATATTGCCAGTGACGATGTTTCTTGTGACGGGTTCATATCACATTTAGGTTCGCGGTTTCGATGTCCACCCCGACCATCAACTCGACGGTCCGTTCGCCTTCGTAGGATTCGACTGAAACCAACAGGTATTCGTTCTTTTTCCCCTGCTCCAAATTGCGCCCATAGAGCATGAGGGTATGGGTTATTTGGCTGCATTCATCTGACTCAGGGTCTTCATAGACCGACTCGGTAAAGATTACCGGTTTGGCATGGCCCTCGGTCGTATCGAACCAAACCCGGGAATATTCAGTACCATCATCAAGGTGAAATTTCGGCGCACCAAGCTTACCGCCATTCGATGTCCATTGCGCCCATGCGCCGTCGCTATCGGGATAAAGGCTTTGGTGAGGCACGAAGAGGGTCAGCTCTTTGACATGGCTTTCCTCGACACCCCCAACGGTCAATACCTGGATCATGACATTGTCGGCATTGTAATAGCGATGGGCATATGACCCGTCGCCTAGCTCGATGTAACCCTGAGCGACGATCATTATCGTCTCCTCGGGCAGCTCCACATGTAGGTCGTCCGAATGCATGCGCAGGGGCAGAGTGTCAATGTCCACCGCGGCACCGATACGCAGGCCAAACGGCGTAGGAAATTCATCATCTTCGTCAGTCTTTGAGAATTTTTCCTTCAGATCACGGACGCCGCTCTTGACCAGGGATTTAATCGAATTGCCAAACATTTGATCTCTCTACCGATTGTCGATTCTGACAAGCGCGCGCCAATCGATCTGCTCCGCACTAAGGCGCCGGGCAGCCATGAAATACAATATCATTCCTGGGCCGACGTGCGCGGCCAGCGACGCGTTCAATATTAGATCGTCGCCCAAAGCACTTTCTGCAAAGCCGAATAATGTTGCGTCATGTTTGTGTTTCAATTCCTTGAAAAGCGCCCCGTAGGTAACCGGATCGGCGTCGAGCGGTACTTGAAGGCTGAACTGGGTCGGACCTTCGAGCGTCGATAGGAGCTGGCGCTGGACCCGGCCCGACCCGGGATCTTGCGCCGAGCGGACCATCATCTCGATTGAAAGTGAGACATTGAATTCAGCGCGAGGGCAATGGGATTTCAGGAGATCAGCAAAACTCTGCTGGTCAAAATAGGCGACAATATGTGCCTCGCCATTCACCGCCGCGGCGCCCAACGCAGCAGCCAGTGTCTCGTTATCATCATGACCGAACGCAATGACAAAAGCAGCGGTCGCCACGCCGGCGCGCTTTAGAAGATCCGGCGTATTCAGGGCGGCGGCGCGTACAAAGCGCACCTGATCGGGCATGGGATTTTCGATCGTTTGGGCGGAGCAAAGAACAATTTCGCGCTTGTCTTCGCCTTGTCCCCCCAAAATATGATCGACCATCCGTTGAGTACGGGTGCCATGCCACCCGAGGATGACAACATGATCCGCCAATTTTTCGTAGTTCCCTAGTCCACGCAATCTTCTCCTCCACCTCTCCGTAAACTGCTGAACGCCCTTAGCAATGATGGTTGTAAAAAGGGCGATACCGCCGGGCATGACCCATATAATGGTAATCGCGCGACCGGCGGCGGTGACCGGTGCATAGTCGCCGTATCCAACCGTCGTCGCGGTAGTCGCATAGAAGTACCAGAATATTTTACCGCTGGTGATAATCTCGCCGCCGACAAGAGCGATCAAAGCCCAGGAGACGGCAAAGTGGATAACCGTCACCGTGAGGACGGTATCCCAACTAACACCTGAAATTCTGGCATGCAGGCGCCTTGCAATGCGCAGCAATATCAAAGACATGGCCGGAACTCAGCCATTTGCCATTCTGTACGTTCTGGCTCTCGTTCAACCATTCATCTATGTCGCCACTGCTGGCCCGGGCGGTACTCAATTGTCATCTTATCACGGGATCGATGCGCATCAGCTATTGCAATTTCTATACATGTAACATATTACATGTTAGATAGGAAAGTTTCTCATGTCAATGAAGTCGTCCGATTATCAGTCTAGATACCGCGCTCGTTTGCGCGAAAAAGGCTATGTAAAACGGGAAGTGTGGATACCGCCGGAATATACCCGGATCTTGAAGGACTGCGAAACGGCGCTACGGGTCGGCATTTTGCCGATCGTATCGAAATACGCATTGGAGAGCGAGATGAGCAAGGACGGAAACTGGACAACCGAAACACTCCATCGGGCCCTCGCCCAATCCGACGCTGCGGGCGACGACGCAATCAAGTTCGAGCTGGTCCCCGGCATCGATCCTGGGATCCTGATTACCATGGCGGAGTTCGGCGACCTGCCTCTTTTGATGAGCGTGAGTGGCGGCCAGATATTGGTTGAAACGCTGCTCTGGCCCGTCGATGAGGTCAAGGATAAGGCAGCCTTCAACGACTTGATTTTGAAGACGCATAAGCTGCTCCCTTTGTCGACATTTGGTATTCGGCAAGGGCCCGATGGCCAAGACTATTACGAGATGTTCGGCTCGCTAAGCGCCGGTTCAGTATTGGAATCGGTCCTCTTCGAGATCGAGACGCTGGCCGACAACGCCATGCAGGCCGCCGAAGCCTATCAAACCGATTTGAAGGATGTCGCGTGACGGCCTGTACGCCAGGCTGCAGCTGACACTTTAGTAGAGGAGAATTCAGAATGAGTATTTGGGCAAAAGTAGCCACAGCCGTCCGTGGCGGCGTGAGCGAAGCAGGCGAAGCGATTGTCGACAATCAAGCCTTACGCATCCTCGACCAGGAGATCCGGGACGCCGACAACGAACTCGACAAATCGAAGGAAGCCCTGACCGGGATTATTGCCAAGCGAAAATTGGCCGATAATAAAGTCAACAGCCTGAAGTCGTCGCTATCGGAATATGAGGGCTATGCAATGCAGGCGCTAGACAAAGGCGACGAGGGCTTGGCGACTGAAATTGCCGATAAAATAGCTGGTCTTGAAACTGAATTGCTCGGCGAGTCTGGCTCGGCGAACGCGTTCTCCGAAAGCGAAAAACAACTCCGCAAGATAGTCAGCCAGACTGAGGCGAACCTGAAACGGCTTAAGCAGCAAGTCGATACCGTCAAGGCGACCGAAGCTGTACAAAGATCACAGGCTGCGGTGGCGGCACGGCATTCAGGTGCGGGTTCAAGCATGGGCAGCGCACTGGACAGCATGGAAAGATTGAAATCGAGGCAGGCTGAGCGGGCGGCGAAATTCGAAGCGGCCAGCGAACTCGCGGAATCCACCGATGAGGTCAGCTTGGACGCCAAGTTGAAGGCAGCCGGCATTACAGACGGTGGCGCCAGCGGTGGCGGCGTGTTAGCCCGATTGAAGGCCAAGCGAAGCGCCTAGAGATCGGAGGCGGATTGGATGAGTTCATCCTGGTTGACGCGCCCATTCCGCATTAAAATTCGGCACGAACAACATCGCTAAATGCATCGAATATCTATCAATCAGCGGCCGGGATTGGAGAAGACCGCGAGGTCGCATGGCTACGAATTCCACGCTGATGTTGGGGTGCCTTTTTGGGACGACACGGCTTACTACCGCATTACCCTGAGGCAAATCGAGGATGATCTCGAAAGGCCGGCGGAAGAGATCGATCTGATGTGCTTCCAACTGCTGGACCAGTCGCTTGCCGATGAAACCGTCTATCAACGATTGCACATTCCCGAATCCCGTTGGGACTTCGTCGCCGATAGTTGGCGAAACAGAGAAAAGGATCTTCTCGGCCGGCTGGATCTTTCCTACGACGGGACAGGCCCTGCGAAACTGCTGGAGTACAACGCGGATACGCCGACCACACTGTACGAGGCGGCGGTCTTTCAGTGGGTCTGGCTAGAGGAAACCAAAGCGGCTGGCCTCATTCCCCAGAATAGCGATCAAGCAGCGGAAATCCATGAGGCCCTTGTCGAAGCGTTGCAAAAGATGGGGATCGAAGGGCCGTTGCACCTCGCCTGTCTGCCCGACATTGAAGACGACAGAGAAACCGTCAAATATCTGGAGGAATGCGCCCAGGAAGCCGGCTTGCAGACCGAGTATCTTGCCATTCGAGACATCGGTATCGATGCGGCTGGGCGCCTTACCGACCTAGACGATAGGGTCATCGCTACGCTATTCAAACTCTATCCTTGGGAATGGATCATGACGGAGGATTTTAGCCGCTATCTGGTCACCAGCGCCGTGCAATTTCTGGAGCCACCGTGGAAAGCGGTGTTGTCCAACAAGGGTTTGTTGCCGCTGCTTTGGGAAAAGTTCGAAGGCCATCCAAATCTGTTGCCTGCTTTTTTTGAAGGAGACGCCAAGGCGGCGGATCTATCCGATAGTTACGTTCGAAAACCCCTATTGTCGCGCCAGGGCGCCAATATCGAGATTGTGAAAAGCGGTAAATCTTCATCCGGCAGTGATGGGGCCTATGGTGCGGAAGGTCATATCGTGCAGGCCTTTCATCCACTCCCCGAGTTTGACGGTAAATTTCCCGTGGTTGGGTGCTGGATGGTTGCTGGGCGACCCGTCGGTATCTCCATTCGAGAAAGCCGAACCTTGATTACAGATGGGACTGCAAACTCTGTCCCGCATGTTATTCCAGGCTAGGCGATGGGGCCATGCGGTCTCTGTGAAGAGTGAAGAAAAATGATATCGACGAATGAGCTTGAAACACCAGCGTTCGTGACCGATGAAAATGTCCTGCGGAAAAATTTAGCGTTACTTCGCGATATCGCGGATCGAGCGTCCTGCAAACTACTCTATTCGCCCAAGGCCAGCGTACTTTCGACCGTCCTGCAAAACATCGTCAGGGAAGTTGACGGGTTCGCCTGCAGCTCCCCTTATGAGCTTCGTTTGTTGAACCGGATGTGCAACGAAACTCAGTCGTTGCATTTAGTAAGCCCGTTGATAAAAGCGGAAATTCTGGAGGAATTCGGTGACCGTCTCGATTACCTCAGCGTGAACTCTCTATCACAATGGAAACTACTTTGTGATTATGTCTCGCCTAAGACGAGAGTTGGACTTCGTTTGAATCCGCAGCTGTCTTTCGTCGATGATAGTCGATACGACCCGTGCCGACCGCGATCGAAGCTGGGGGTGCCGCTTGATAAATTGGCCAACATTGTGACAGAGCATCCGGACGTGCTTCGCGGCGTCTCCGGTCTCCATTTCCATAATAATTGTGAAGGTACGGACTTCGGTGATCTGCTCGCGACCGCCCGTCATATTCAAAATGCCATTCCCAATATCTTACGCCAGGTTGACTGGATCAACATCGGGGGCGGCTACAAGTTTGACAGGTCAAGCGACCACTTGGATTTTTATCAGGCCGTAGCCATCTTCCGCGACGAGTACGGCCTTGAGGTCTTCATGGAGCCGGGCGCGGCGGCGGTAGGGCGCAGTGGCACGATCGAGGCAACGGTGCATGATATTTTCAGCAGCGATGATACCCTGATCGCGATCCTTGATACGACCACCAACCACATGTCCGAGGTCTTGGAATTCCAGTACGAACCTGATGTTCTGGGGCACATAGATGGCGGCGTCCATTCATACACTCTAGCAGGGTGCACATGCTTGGCTGGTGATGTGTTTGGCGACTATTCATTCGACGCGCCCTTGGAAATCGGCTCGAAGGTTACGTTCCTCAACATGGGGGCCTATACAATGTCAAAGGCGCAGACGTTCAATGGTATTGCGTTGCCGACAATCTACCGTCGTCGGGTCGATGGCTCTCTGGACAAAGTTGGGGCTGATGAGTGCCACGAATTAGCGCAGTATGCGGGGGGTGCCAACCATGCGGTTGCTTGAAAAATCCGTTACGATTCCAACAGCGCCCAATCATCGTGGGCTGATCCAACATTTCGAAAAGGCATTTTCCTTTCGTCGCGCGAAAGGGGAAATCCCACTGCGGTTCGCGATAACCTCGCTCGCTGATGGCGCATACGAATGCGAGGTCGGTTATCTGATTGGATCTGATCATGCATCGGCTGAGGGTTATGAGTCGATATTCGCATTCCGACAAAGAAACGGCGTAAGCGCTGGAGAATTCAACTGCGTCTATATCGTGCCGACCGGCGTCGGCGCGGAACTCGGTGGCCATGTGGGCGATGCGACCCCTGCAGCACAGCTCCTGGCCTCTTGCTGCGATCAGCTGATCACCCATCCGAACGTAGTAAATGCCTCCGACATGAACGAGATGCCGGCAAACGCGCATTATGTTGAGGGCAGCGCCCTATGCCGCCTGCTGATGGGCACGATCGGGCTCGAAGCCGTGCGGGCCAACCGTGTGCTGGTCGTCTTTGATAGTCAGACGGATCAGATGATCGAAAATCTTGTCTTGAACACCGTAGAATCCGCCCGGAGCACCTATGGTCTCGATTGCTCGAGCATCTACAAACTCGAGCCGCCTTTGGAACTGACGGCGACGTATTCGCCATCAGGCCGGGCAGTGGGAACCGGGAGAAACATCGATAGGCTTTTTGATCTGCTAAGGGATGTGGCGGACACCTACGACGCGGTCGCCATCTCCTCGCTCATTGATGTGCCGGAAGGTTTTCACGAGAAGTATTTCAACAGCGCCGGCGACATGGTCAATCCCTGGGGCGGTATTGAAGCCATGCTTACCCACGCTGTGTCCCTTTGCTTCAATGTGCCCTCGGCGCACGCGCCAATGGTCGAATCCCGCGAAATTTTGAACCAGGATCCTGGCCGGGTTGATGTGCGCATGGCAGCGGAAGCCATTTCATCGTCTTTTTTCCAATGTGTCCTGAAGGGTCTGCGACAATCACCGAGAATCGTGACTGATCCGGACCAAATGGCAAGAAGCGGTGTCATGACCGCCCGAGACGTTTCCTGCCTGATTATTCCTGAGGGATGTATCGGACTGCCCACACTTGCGGCCCTTGAGCAGGGAATTCCGGTCATTGCCGTTCGCGAGGGCAGCGGCCTGATTGCTGGTGAACTCAGCAGCCTGCCGTGGCGGGAGAATCAACTTTTTATTGCAGAAAACTACTGGGAGGCCACCGGCATATTAAGCGCGCTTCGAGCAGGAATTGCACCGGGCTCGGTCAGACGGCCGTTTGCCAGACTGGAGGAGAAAACTTGGCGAAGAACCAATGCGCCGACTTCAACCGTTCGTCGCAGCCATCCATAGGCCGACAATCTGTTCGCCTGAGAATGGAGAGGCAATTCTCACCTATTTTGTTTTGGTTACGAGCGTAGAGTGTGGCTCAGATCCACTGCTGAACAGAGCCTCGATATCGTGAGTTGGAATCGTTGGATACTCAAAATCTCTTACGCCCGGCATCGATTTCCGCCTGGAATTGTCGGCTATGCCGGCTGGCTATATTTCCGCTTGCCACTGAGCTATCGCGATGTCGAGGATCTGCTCTGCGAACGCGTCATTGACTGCGAACACTGAGGGGGATTCATGACCGCGCAAACTGCCCGACACATGGCCGAAGCAGCAATGACGCTGCTTGAATCACTTGATTCTGACCAACGCGGCGTCGCCTGCAAACCCTTTCCCGGCGATGAAGAACGGCGGCTTTGGTTCTACACACCAACCGATCATGGCGGTCTACCGCTTGCCGCGATGACGGCAGCACAGCATCGCAACGTACACCGATTGGTTGCCAGCGGCCTGTCCGAGGCCGGTTACGTCACTGCTGCGGCGATTATCGGCCTGGAAAACATTCTTGATCATGTTGACGACTGGAAGGCCAAACTTAACCGTGAGCGCGGGCGTGACCCCCTCCTCTACTACATTACAATTTTTGGCGAGCCGGGCAGCGACGACCTATGGGCGTGGCGCTTTGGCGGCCATCATGTGTCGCTGCATTTCATGATTGCCGCTGGCGAAGTGGTCGCCTCGACACCAAATTTCTTTGGCGCCGACCCCGCCGACGCTCCGTTGTTGGGGCCGCATCTCCATCGCCCTCTGGCAGCGATAGAGGATCTTGGCCGCGAATTGTTTCACACCTTTGACGCGGAGAAACGCTCCAAGGCCTTGCTATCATCGGTTGCTCCTTATGATCTGGTCAGCGGCAATCGATCGAAAATCAGCGCCGGCGACTTCACCAAATCCATGCTCGACATCATGCGGGGCCAGCCCGCCGGTGAGTACCGAGATCGCCTGATCGAGCTTCAAGCAAAACTCGATGTGACCTCTAGCCTGACCATGGAGGAACGCGACGCCTTGACGCTGACATCCGTACCAAAAGGAATTCCGACGACGGCGCTTAACGCCGGCGAGATGGAGTTGCTACGTGAATTGATCAGTTGCTACGTAAATCGTCTGCCGGATGATCTTGCCGATCGACAGGCTGCACTGGTCACGCAGGAATTTGAAAAGCTGTCTTTCGTCTGGGCCGGCAGCGGTAACAAAGGCGAGCCGCACTACTACCGGATCCAGGGCGAACGTCTGTTCATCGAGTACGACAACACCCAGCGCGGCGGCAACCATATCCACGCGGTATGGCGGGATCTCGCCAATGATTTTGGCGGCGACGTCCTCGCGCGCCATTACGCAGAAGCACCGCACTAGCGGCCCTGACACGAAGTTCGACAAGTTTTCGATCCGAAAAGCGAGATCAGTTTTGAGCGGATTTAAAAGCGAAATTCGAGACGGCATGCGCATCGACTGGGATGTGCCGATTGCGATGGACGACGGAATAGTTCTGCGCGCCGATATTTACCGCCCCGTCGAAGACGGAACATATCCGGCGATCATGACCTACGGCCCCTACGCGAAATGGCTTCACTTTCGCGACGCCTACCCGGATCAATGGGACGGCATGATCGAGAACCATCCCGAGATACCGGCCGGATCGACGAACAAATATCAGAGTTGGGAAGTCGTCGATCCCGAGAAATGGGTACCGGATGGCTACGCTTGTGTGAGGGTGGATTCCAGAGGTGCCGGACGCTCGCCTGGATATCTCTGTCCCTTCTCGACCCGTGAATCTCAAGACTTCTACCAGTGCATCGAGTGGGCAGCGGCACAACAATGGTGCAGCGGCAAGGTCGGCCTGAACGGCGTTTCCTATTACGCGATGAACCAGTGGCAAGTGGCGTCATTGCAGCCGCCGCACCTGGCCGCCATGTGCGCCTGGGAGGGTGCATCCGATCTATACCGGGACATGGGCTATCACGGAGGCATGCTCTCTCAAATGCCTGGTACCTGGTACGCAAACAGCGCGGTTCCCCGGCAGCATGGTCGCGGGAATCGCGGTTTCCGAAGCCGTCTGAACGGTGACTGTATCTCGGGGCCGGAGACGCTTACCGACGAAGAGCTGGGGTCCAACCGGTGCGATTTCGAGGCAGATTATCGCGCCAACCCGCTGATCACCGATTACTGGAATCCGCGTCAGCCGGATTTGTCCAAGATTTCCGTTCCGCTGCTGTCGGCCGGCAATTGGGGCGGCCACGGGCTGCATTTGCGCGGCAATGTCGAAGGCTTCGTCCAGTCAGGGTCCCGAGAGAAATGGCTCGAGATTCATGGCCTGGAGCATTGGACCCATTTTTACACCGACTACGGAATAGCTCTTCAGAAAAAATTCTTTGGGCATTTTTTGAAAGGAGAAGACACCGGCTGGAACAATCAGCCAAAAGTTCTTCTTCAGGTGCGCCATCCCGGTGAGAAATACGTCGAGCGGAATGAAAATGAATGGCCCCTCGCCCGGACCGAATGGACCAAGCTCTACCTGAATTCCCCGGAGCATTCGTTAAAGTCCGAACCGGCATCGACGAGCGAAGAGGATACCTATTCCGCCCTCGGCGACGGCCTCACCTTCCTCACCCCCGTGCTCGAGGAGGAAACCGAAATAACCGGTCCTCTGGCGGCCAAATTATTCATATCGTCTGAAACAGAAGACGCGGACATATTTCTAGTCGTCCGCGTTTTTTCACCTGATCTGAAGGAAGTGACTTTTCACGGAGCCGTCGATCCGCACAAGCCGATAGCCTTGGGATGGCTGCGCGCCTCCCACCGAAAACTCGATACCGATCGGAGCCTTCCATATCACCCCTACCATACGCATGATGAAAAGAAACTGCTGACGCCCGGTCAAGTGTATGAGCTTGATGTGGAAATCTGGCCGACCAGCATCGTTGTGCCTCCCGGCTACAGGATAGGCCTGTCAATCCGGGGCAAAGATTATGTTTATCCAGGGGGAAGCGCGCCCGGGACAAAAAACTTGCCGGTCTCCTTTACCGGGGTCGGACCCTACAAACATATCGATCATCGCGACCGCCCCGCGACTATCTTTGGCGGCAAAGTCACGCTCCATACGGGCGCGGAAACACCGTCCCACGTTCTTTTGCCCATCATTCCGACGCCGTAATCGGTGCTGTTACATTGATGAGTGATCTTTCGCTGGCAGTACAACAATCCTGCTGCCCGTGCTCTTGCCCCGCTGGAGCGCCGCCTACGACGCGGCAGGCCCCATAATCTCGATCTCAATGTTCTCCGGCCCGCGGACGAAGGCGCTGGTCCCAACAGTGCCCACGCTCTTCCTCGGCTCGACGGAGAACTCGGCACCGCGCGCCTTCAGCCACACGGCGGCCTTTTCGACGTCGGCAACAGCGACGCCGAAATGGTCGAGACCCTGAACCCGGACCGGGGCGACAGCATCCATCGTTTCACCGGGCCGGATGCCGCGTATGCCCACCCGAATACTGCCAAGCCCGATGAAGGCGCCCGGCGCGCCTCTAACGTCGGCATCATAGGAAAGCCGACGGGCGCCGAAGACGCGTTCAAAATAGTCGACCATGGCGTCGACATCACCCGACACGAGATGAACGTGGTCGAAATCGAAATCCATTGATTGTTCCTCCATATTCTAGTCCGACATTCCCCGGATGACCGGCATCGAAGCCTCAGAATGGGCTATGCCGGCTTTCCCCGCAACACCGACAGCGGCGTTGTGATGCAAAAACGTGATCTGTCGCAGGCGGCAGGGTAGCGTGTATCCTCCAACGCATCATGATATCGATCACGTTGCGTTGATGGGTTGAACCCACCCCTGCGGATGTAATTAAATTGCACCACGGCTACAGACGGCAGTATCAAAGGTCGGGAAGTTCAAATATATCGGCGAGATGCCGGATGCCGCCATGATACATGGTCTATGCCACCTGTCGGCCAACGTAGATTTGAGGGCGTATTTAATCTAGATTTGTTCGCTCAGTGTCCGGACGGCTTCCGATCCGCCGGGTCACTAGACCACAGGTACCGCAGTCTTGGGGAATCCATGAAGAACAAGGTGATCGATGACTTCGATACGGCTGTTGCCGGCATCGAGGATGGCGCAAGCATCATGGTTGGCGGTTTCGGCCCTCCGGGGTTACCGCAAAATCTGACGGCGGCGTTGCTGCGCCAGAACGCCAAGGATCTGACAATCATCACCAACCGGGCAGACCAGTTGTGGGCCCATTCCCATTCCGGGATGTTGGTCGAGCAGGGCCGGGTGAAGAAAATCTGCTGCGCATTCGCCGCCGCCATGCATCCATCCAAGGCCGCTGAATTCGATCGCCTGCACGAGGCTGGGGCTTTCGAAGTCGAACTAATGCCGCAGGGGACGCTGGTCGAACGCATGCGGGCGGCGGCCTCCGGCCTTGGCGGCGTCTACACACCGGCGGGCGTCGGCACGGAGATTGCCGATGGTAAGGAGGAGAAGGTCATCAACGGGCGGACCTACATCCTGGAATTGCCGTTGTCGGCCGACTACGCATTCATCCGCGCGACTACGGCGGACACTTTTGGCAATTTGCAATATCATCTGTCGCAGCGCAATTTCGGACCGATCATGGCGATGGCGGCGCGGACCACGCTGGTCGAAATTGAGGGAGACATCGTGGCTACGGGGGACATCGATCCCAACCAGGTCCATACGCCCGGCATCTTCGTCGATGGCGTCATCAAGATCCCGCCCGCGCCACAGGGGCTGTGGACTACGCCCGCCGAACGGCGGGCCGCCAGATAATTGCGGCACCAATGGCCCGCACGGGAGATAAAGCAATGACAGAAGACCAAAAACCTCGCCTTGATCGACAGACCATGTGCAATCGCCTGGCGATGGCCTTCGAGGACGACTGGGTTGTCAACCTTGGAGTCGGCATGCCGACGCTGTGCGCCAACTACCCGTTGGACGATCGCGGTGTGATCTTTCAGTCGGAAAACGGTCTCATCGGCCTTGGCGCGCACGCCGCGGTGGGTGAGGAAGACCCTAACCTGGTCGATGCGGGCACCCAATATGTGACGCTCAATCCCGGAGCCGCAATTGTGCAACACGTCGACTCATACACGATCATTCGCGGCGGCTATGTCGACGTGACTGTTCTGGGTGCCTATGAGGTGGCCGAGAATGGCGACTTCGCCAATTGGAAGACCGCCGGGCGAAAAGGCGGCGGCATTGGTGGCGCGATGGATCTGGCGGCAGGTGCTAAGAACGTGTGGATAGCGATGGTGCACACGACCCGCGACGGTCAACCACGACTAAGAAAGCGATGTGTCCTTCCATTGACTGCAGCCGGTGTGGTCTCACGTGTCATGAGCGATCTCGGCCTCTTCGACGTAACGCCGGAAGGCCTTGTGCTGCGCGAAATAGCGCCCGGTTTCACACCCGATGAGGTGCGCGCAATGACCGAGGCCGAGTTACAGATCGATCCGGCTCTTTGCGAAGTCCGGCAGGCCTGAATTCCGACTGAGATCATCCAATACACCGCCTGGCTATTGCGACACCGACACGATCTTTTTGAGTTTGCCCAGCCAGCGCTCTATGCGCGCCTTGTTGACTCCCATGTCGCTGTCGCCGAGTTGGGAACGTGAGTAGATCGCCACCATGCTCGTCCCTTCGGGCTGGTCCAGGTAGCGGACCACGATCGTGTCGGGAAATCCCAATAGCGCACTGCGCTGCACATATCGATCCGTCAGCGCGTCATCGGCGATATGAACAGCGGTGATCATCGGCTCTGACGCGATGACCTTGACCATTGCCGCGCGCAAGCCCTTGGCATCCACTGCGAATGCAGGTGCCTCCAAATCGCTCTTGGCTTTGCACAAACGCGGCGGGCACACGAGTGCGTCGTTGGGGCTCTTCCGCCTTTTGAGCGTTGCGAAGTCGATTGGACCGAGGTCGGCCGGCCCCATCGTGGACCACAGCCGTTCCGGTCCGATCAGCACAAATGCCGAAACCACGACGACGACAATAGCCACGCCAACAGCAACGATCTTCGACACCGCCTTCAAACCACAGTCTCCGGGCCTCTTTACGCCGCTGCAAGCACCAGCATGATCTCGTTGCGCCGGAAGAAGGTCAATGTCCATGGCGGGTTCATTCTTTAACCCGCTACAAACACCGGACTAGCTGAAGAAAAAAATAATTCTTCGCGAAGCAATACTTGCCGCATTATCGGCAAACCGCGTAAACTCACTAATCAGATGAGCTGATATTTTCCTTAGATGAAGCTGATTGACCTGCCGATTGCGCTTTAACATGCCGGGTATCAGCATGCGTGACCGGGTTGATCCTAAATCCAAGATTAAAGCGGTCCGAGACTAGATGCGGAAAATGGAGACGATTGGTGCCTGAATTTTTTGTCGCGGACGTCGACGCAATCAAGGATCGCGAACGACGGATCGTTACAGACGGTGCATTGGAGATTGGCGTATTCCGGCTGGGTGAGGACTACTTCGCCTGGGAAAGCAACTGCCCACATCAGGGCGGACCGGTCTGTCAGGGCCGCATAATGAACCGCGTCGACGAGTTGCTCGACAAGGACAAGCGGAGTCTTGGCTACCGCTTCGTCGAGGAAGACATGCACATCGTCTGTCCGTGGCACGGTTTTGAGTTCAATCTCCGCACGGGCCAGCACCCCGGTGACCCTCGCACTAAATTGCGCGGCTTCGCGGTCACCATCCGCGAAGGGAAAATTTATGTGTGCATCGAATAACGCTTCGACGCTCGCCGGGCTCGACAGCCATGCCGAGGCGGCACTGGCGGCGGTCGAGGAATTGACGGAGAAGGGCGCGACAGGCGACGTGCCCGACGAAACCGCGCAGCGTCTTCTTCTTGCAGGCGTCCGGCTTTTTGCCCACAAGATCGACAAAGAGAACCGGACCATTCGACCGGTGCCTGAATCGGCGAATATCAACGCGACGGAGGTCGCGGTTACTGTCACCGAGCTGATGCGCGCCGCCGATCTCAATATGTTCGATCTGGCGATGTGGTCGGGACGAGCGCGGACGAATGACCGAGCCTAGCGGTGTCAATACGGCGCGCAGATTTACAAGGATCGTCGGATGAAAGAAGCAGACGAATTCAAGCGGACCTTCAACGAAGTCAACGACAGAACCGACAGCCGCGATATCCTGGCTCATGCAAGACACCAGGCTGATCAGCGTAATCTCGACGATGTCTTCATTGTCGATATCGACTCGCACATCTCGGATGGCCCTGCCTGGCCGCTGATTACCGAATATATTGAGGACCCGGTCATCCGCGAGGCCGCCAACGCGTTCGGAGACGGCAGCCGTCGCGGTGCCTTTCTCAACAACACGCCTGGCCTGCAATGGCAAAATGTTTGGGGCCGCATTCCTCATGCCCAGGGCCTGAAAGAAGAAATCACGGACACGTCAGTACCCAGGGAAATCACACTATCGCGACGGGCAATGGACCAGTTCGGGCTTGATTATCAAGTCATGTTTCCCAGCGCGCTTCTGTTTCTTGGAATGCATCCGGTCAAAGAGATGGAGGTGCATCTTTCCACCGCCTATAATCGCTGGCTGGTCGAGAGGATCCTGCCGGAAGATCCACGCGTAAAGGCAATGCTCTATCTACCCTTCAATTCACCCGAAGCCGCGGAGGCGACCGTCAAACGGTTTCTCGGAAAACCGGGCGTCGCTGGATTTCTGATTACCTCGTCTCGGCACAAGCCGGTTCATGCAAACGAATATATGAGGCTGTATTCGATGCTTGAGGAGGCGGATCAAGCGCTGGCCTTTCATGCCCATTTGAATTGGCAGGACGAGTACACTTCCCAGCTCAACCGTTTCATATCGATGCACGCCATCTCGTTCGTATTATGCAATCTCGTGCATCTGACAAACTGGGTGATCAACGGTCTTCCCGAGCGGTTTCCGAAACTTAAAACGCTGTGGATCGAAAGCGGCATCGCCTGGCTAGCATTCGCCACGCAAAGGCTCGACAGCGAGTACCTGATGCGTTCCTCGGAAGCCCCGCTTCTAAAGCGGTTGCCAAGTGAATACATCCGCGAAATGTACTTCACGACGCAACCCATGGAGCGCACCAATATCAAGCTACTTGAGGCGACAATGGAAGCGATCAACGCACCAACCCAATGCGTCTACGCTTCAGATTGGCCGCACTGGGATTTCGATTTGCCGTCTTCGGTTTGGGATCTGCCATTTCTCGATGAGACGGCCAAGCGCAATATCCTAGGCTACAATGCCGCCAGCCTGTTCAATCTGGAGGTACCCAAAAAGTATCGCCGGCCATAGTAAGCATAAAAACGCGCTTCCGCGTCTTGGATCGGCGGATGTCCGTGCGTGGGCATTCGGTCACTTGATTGATGTTAGTGTGACCAGGAGAAGCACCGAGGCGCTTACACAGGCGATGGTCCTGACGCTGTTCCAGAACGTCCAGCTTGGTAGGTATGTTCCGGTCCAGTATTCCTGCACTTCATCGGACGACAGCTTCATCTTCGCCAACGCCTCATTCATCGGGACGTTGAATACGACCGTGACGCCAAAGCAGCCGACCAGGTAAATCAGCCCCGCGAGTGCGATCATCGGCGCGCCCGGTGACCCAAGGGTCACCATGCCGTATCCCAGTACAACGACAGACACCGCGGCCATTCCGAGAAAAAGGGTCATGAAGATCCATCGGAAGACTTCAATGTTGATGGATTGCATGGCCTCGATCCCGCCAATGCCGCTCGTCTTGGCGAGTGAGCGCATGATGAAATCTGAAAACGCTAGAAAAACACCACCGATCAAGGCATAGGCGAGAATCGAGAACTGCATGAGAATGATGATCCAATAGGACACGGGTAAATTCCTTTGGTGTTTGGAACGATTATGAAGGTCGGGGGTGCCGGAGCACCCCACGAACCATTCAGTGCATTATCGCGTAAAGCAGGGTTGTCTCGCAGTGGCTGTCGGCCCACAGATCAACGACCGAGAGTTCCGTCTGCCAGCGCCCGATGATGTCCTCGGCGCACTCATCACGGATTGTTTCCATCGCATAGCGATAGGCCAAATTGCCGTTCTGGAACGAGACCGCCTGCATGCCCTTCATCACGCGGTCGGTGAAATGTGGCATCAAACCGTGGACCGTGTCGCGCACATCCCAAGCATAGTCACGGGCCTTGACCACGTCTTCCCGATTGCCGAGGACCGACACGTGCCCCGATAGGAAGTGCTCGAAATCGTAGGACAGGAAATTCTCGAAACTCTCGAGGTAGGCGTTCACATTGGAAGTAGCACCGAAGTTCATAAACGGTGCCTCGCCCGGCGTGATAGTGTCGATTGCCATCAGGAACTTGTGCTCCGGCAAGTAGATTATCACGTCGGTGTCCTCGGCATGGAAGTGCGCCGTCCGCAGTTCGATAGGCACGCCGCCGACAGCCAACTCCAATGCGTCTTCGAAGATCTGCGTGGGAGCAAGGAAGCCTTCAAGTGGATTGCGGGCGAGCGAGGCCGCGTTATCGGCCGCTGCGACGACATTGAGGTCGTCAATGTCCGCGAATGTGTATCCGCCGCCATTGTGGTCGCGGTGGGCGTGGCTCATGATCAGATGTGTGATTGGAACGCCGGGCGCGGCCATATCGATCGCGCTCCGTAAACCTTCGCCGAAGCTTGGCGGTGCATCGAAGACGACGACCGCCTCATCCGTCACCAGAAATGCCGATTGGTAGATCATGTCGGTGACGAAATAGAGCCCAGAGCCGATTTCGCTGACGTGCAGGCCAAACTCGGTATTGATCTGGGCGGCGCGCTCCGACATCGACGGTAGCTCGGTGGCGAAATGCCGAAAGCTGTCGGGGTGACTCTCCACGAGCTGAATCGTGTTGGCCGGATTGTGTTCGGTTCCTGCCAGGACCGCGGTCGCGCCGCCGACGATGGCCAGGCAGGCGATGGCGGATGCTGAGATCAGGTTTTGCATGTCGGTCTCCTTTGGTTGAATTGACCGCCAAAGGATAGCCGCGGCCTGCGGCCTGGTATTGACCGACAATGCCAATGTCTTGGCCAGTCCGGCCACCAAGTCGTGCCAAATTCAGGCGATGGACTCGTTGTCTCGGTAAGTGGCGGGCGTCGCCCCAACCCAGCGCTTAAAGGCGCGCGTGAACGAGCTTTGCTCGGAAAACCCGGTGAGGAAGGCAACTTCCGACAGCGAATACTGCTTGTCGCGCAGGAGGCCCTCCGCCAACTCCCTGCGTGTCGCCTCCGTGAGAGTCTGGAAGCTCAGTCCGTGCTCGGAAAGGCGCCGGTGAAAAGATCGGACGCTCATGCCCAGGCCGCGCGCGATGTCGGCCATCTTTGGAGGCCCCTCACTGAGCGAGCGGGCGATCGCCTCCTTGGTAAATCCTTCGAGCGAGGCGTCGCTTGCAACCTCACTCAACTCGGCGTCGAGGTGAGTGAGCAGGAACTGGGTAATACCTTCGTCCCCCAGCTTGTTCGGCTCGGCGAGACTCTCCGTTGAGATGACAAGCGCATCGAAATCGGAGTCGAAGAATATCGGGCAGCCGAAATACCTTTCATGTTGCGCGAGGATCTTCGGTGCCGGATGCTTCAGGTGCACCTCCAGAGGAGCGAACGGCACCGGCGAGACCTGTCGGCTGATGGATACAGCACTTGCGAGCGTTGCCTCGTTCGACAACCGCAATCCCAAACGCCGGGGGCCGCTGCGATGCAGTATGAACAAAATTCCGTTCTCCGCCGGGCGAAGTTCATACTCGACAACGCTGGTCCAAAGCCGCGCGAAGCGTTCGACTCGCGAGAACGATCCGAGCAATGTCGGCGCGGCCTTCCAGGCAAGCCCAAGCGCGCCATACTCGTCGCAGCGCATCGATGCCCCCGTCTTGATGGGCAGACCGGTCACATCCATCAGTTCAGCTATCCGCTCAAGCAGATCGTAGTAAGCGGTATCGGCAATCATCGCCTTAGGATCGGTAGAGCCGTCCGGATTGAGACCAATGGATTCCAGCAGCGCACGACGATCGACGCCCGGGTCGGTTGCGGCGATCATTTTGCGAGCGAACAACGATGTGATCATGCCCATACAAAGCACCATAGGAGAATGTCGAGCGGCTTCCTAGCGAGTACATCCGCGAAATGTTCTCACAACGCAGCCCATGCAGCGCATCAATATCCTCCGCTACGTCGATGTATGCCTGGTTTCCACTGTCGCTACCAAACGTCGAGTATCTGCGCGACGAGCGCGGCATCGACATCAGTCATGAGACGATGAGGTTCCAGTGAAATCGCTCCGCGCCGATGTTCGCGGCTGAAATCAGAAAACGGCGTGTATGCCGGTGGCGCGGTTATCCCCCTTGGCGCTGGCTCCTCGACGAGGCGGTGAAGAGCTACAGCCTATCGCCGATTGAAGAGAACGGCGACGGCCCAGGTGTCAGCCTTAAAAAGGGCGAGCGACGATGAAGCAGCTTCTGGCCCGCGATATAGACTATTCTCAAGCAAGTCTGGCGACCTGACGCCACTGAATCCTGCGCGGTATCGGCAAGCACGAGCGTCTTCATGCCCGCCGAGGTCATGGCCCGGCAACCCCATGATCGCGTGTCGGAAAGAACCGGCATTCGCCGTACGCGTCGTTACTTTAGAAAGTTTAGCCGACGAGGATCGAGACGTTGCGCCCAACAAAGTATCGCTCGCCGACCCGGATGCCTGATGCTGGATCGCGGGTTGATAAACTCCCAAACGATATCGCCCGACCTAGTGACCTCCAAGAGCCGCGATTTCCTCGATTCCGTGATCAACACGTTACCGTTCGACAGCAATTGCTGCCCCGACCGAATCGAGCTGTACAAGGGCCTCTCCTTGGTTCCCGCGTAAATCCATTCTTCGGCTCCGGAGACAGGATTGAATTCGACCACTCTCCAAGGACGCTCTGGTCCGAGGTGGCCAAAGTTATCAAAAATCATGATGTTACCATTTTCCAATTGGTCAGCGTCGTGCTGCTCTCGCCAGCTTCCGATTTTCGCCCAGACAATCTGTTCCTTGTCCATGTCCAGGACTGCAATGGCACTGATTTCCTTCAGAGAAATCAGTAGCTGGCCTGCCTTTAGTTGTGGATGCATTTTCGCAAATCTTTCGGTAATAACCTCCACCGAGTTCGTGTGCAGGACGTCCCATCGCCTCGCCGGCGCAATCGCGAGAATGTTTGCAAATGGTGAATTCAGGAAGGCGTCGAGGACGGAGACGCGTCGCAACTCTTTGCCGCCAGCGGATAGTTCGACGATGCTGTCAATCAATATCGGGTATTTAAATTGCCGCTGCGCTATTGTACGGAATTTACCCCTAATCAATCTGAGTTGTGGATTTTTTTCAGTTTTGATTTCATTGATTAACGTATATATCCGCCCGTCCTCGGCGACATCGAAATCGTGATGAACTAATTCCGGATAAGACCAGACAAGATCCGACGCCTTGTCGACCTTGATCAGACCGTAGGACCCAGGCGAACCACCGGAAGCCTCGTAAATGGCGAGAAGATCGCCGTTTGGAAAGACGTGGGTCCGTCTCCAGAAGATGTTGCTATCCTTTACTGGCAATGAGACATGAGGCGGCGAAGGCCAAGCCTTGCTGAATGGGTAACTCCATTCATGCACAATCTTACCGTCGAGCGTCATGAGAAAAGCCGCCGTTGCGTGGCCGGAGCTGAATAGGGTAAGGCCCGCCTGTGCATGGTTGGGATTGAATCTGACGACTCCGTCCGACTTGGCATTGCTCTCCGAATAGAGGTAGGGATTATCGTCCGGCTCGATCAAGCGTATCATGACGTTGTTGTAGACGTAGAGCAGTCCTTGGTGTGCATCCGCGAAAATCGAGTAAGGAAACACACGCGTGCTCGACACGGCCATACCGACGACAAAGGAGAGGAAAACCACCGCAATGAAAAACATGCCGATGCGAATTGAGTTACGATTTTTGGTCACGATGGTGTTCCGATCTTGCTGAGTTTTCTATCTAGAGCTTGATCAAATTCCGGCAACTGTCATAATTTCCAAAGCAAGCACTTAGCGAATTAGCGGCCGGGAGATATAGCCGAAAGTTGGTGATGGCCCCTGAGGGGCGGCATATCATGGCGGTGCTCAGGCGCCGTCAATTCTCAAAGAGAAAGGGTATGCCACATGTCCAAATCTAGCGTTGTTCCTTTTGA
>Ga0315339_1000981_pt1 | contig 28500 bp, 21 predicted proteins | sample ASW17metaG_FD_204514 | JGI IMG/M metagenome (GOLD analysis project Ga0315339, IMG submission 204514) | Ammonia-oxidizing marine archaeal communities from Pacific Ocean, United States - ASW #17 | ecosystem: Environmental > Aquatic > Marine > Oceanic | place: USA: California | collected 2016-12-05 | reverse complement strand
CAGCTGCTCGATGCACCGCGAAGAGTTTGACTTCGAGGAAGGTTTCGCCGTTGTCACTTTTGGGTGGTTGGCATTCATGGCGCTCGGAACGATCCCCTACGTCTGGGCTGGGGCTATCGAGAGCTTGCTTGATGCCATGTTTGAGACGTTGAGTGGGTTGACGACCACGGGAGCTACGATCCTCGCTGACCCTGCGTCGATTGGAAGGCCGTTGCTGTTTTGGCGTTCGCTTACACATTGGGTAGGTGGCATGGGGGTCGTGGCCTTGGCCATCGCAATTCTTCCTGCGCTTGGAGCGGGAGGTAACTTTCTCTATCGCGCTGAGGTGTCCGAAGCAAAGAGTGACCGCCAATTCCCCCGCGTTGCCGACGTGGCGAAGCTTCTCTGGTCTATATACGTTGGGCTGACTGTGGCCGAAATCGTTGCCCTGCGAATCGCCGGAATGAGCTGGTTTGATGCGGTGTGCCACAGCTTTTCTACGGTGGCTACGGGCGGATTCGGAACGCGACCTGACTCGTTGGAATCATTCAGTCCAACAATCCAATGGGTCGTGACCGTGTTCATGTTCTTGGCTGGGCTGAACTACGTACTTCTGTTCCGCGCTGTGTTGGGCCGGCCGCTGGCATTGCTCAAGAGCACGGAAGCCAGAACATGGGTCGGCGTTCTCGTGACCGGTATGGCTCTCGGTTGCGTTGTCCTTCACTCACTGAACAGTGCTCCAGAAGGCCTGGAGCCGCTCTTCCGCAGCGTCGCCTTCACTGTGGTTTCAATCAGTTCCACCACAGGCTTTTCGACGACGGACTTCAATTTCTGGCCGGCCTCACTTCAGGTGATGTTGTTGCTGTTGATGGTGGGCGGAGCCTGTGCTGGATCTACAAGCGGTAGTGCAAAGATGTCTCGGCATCTCATGTGGGCGAAGTCTGCCGTTCGTGAGTTGAAGCGATTGCTCCGGCCAACGGCCATTTTTGTTGTCAAGGTCGAAGGTCGTGTCGTGTCTGACGGCATCGTGCAGAAGAGCGTTGCTTTTCTGTTGTTCTACATTGGTGCCGTCTGCCTGGGGACGCTGTTGCTCACGCTTCTTGGTGTTGCAGGAGAGGAGTCGCTGACTTCGATGATTAGCTGCCTGTCAGGCGTCGGACCTGGACTTGGAACTGTAGGGCCGACAGGAAACTATGCGGCTGTACCTGATGGTGGCAAGTTGGTGCTGATGGCGGTCATGCTGCTAGGACGCCTCGAGTTCTTTGCTGTGTTGGTCCTCTTTTCTCCTCTCGCGTGGCGCAGGTGAACCCGTGAACATCGAAGCCGTCTTATGCCTTCTTGGCCGGCTCTGCATCCTGCTCTTCTTCTTGCTCCTGTGGCCCTTGCTGCTGTGCATTGGAGAGGGAGGGCTTGGCACGCCGACGGCCCATGCGTTCATGGTCTCGGCTGCCGTAAGCCTTGGCCTCGGAATCGCACTTCAGCTTTCTTTCGAGTTTGAACAGGAACGCTTTGGCTTCGGTGAAGCCTTCGCTGTCGTGACGGGCAGTTGGGTGGTTTTCACAGCACTCGGTGCGATGCCTTTTGTCATCACTGGGCAGATCCCTGGAATCGTCGACGCGTGTTTCGAAGTTCTCTCTGGCTTCACCACGACGGGCGCATCCATTTTGCCCGATCCCGCAGTGCTCGATCGCCCTCTTCTCTTCTGGCGTGCCATGACCCAGTGGATCGGTGGCATGGGGATCGTCGCTCTGTCGGTGGCTATTTTGCCCGCGCTGGGTGCTGGCGGTAACTTTCTGTTTCAGGCAGAAGTCCCGGGGCCTGAATCAGAAAAGCTAGCCCCCCGTATCAGATCCACGGCCAAGATGCTGTGGACGCTCTACCTTCTTGTGACAGCGCTGCAGTTTGTCTGCTTGTGGGCTGTTGGTATGACGCCCTTCGACTCTATCTGCTACACGTTTGCCACTGTGGCGACAGGGGGGTTTGGAACGCGTGCAGATTCTGTGGCCTCTTTTGGCCCGGCAGTCCAGTGGGTGGTCATCTTGTTCATGTTCTTGGCGGGCTTGAACTTCGTGATGTTGCTCAATGCTGTGAAGGGTCGCTTCAAGATCGCGCTGAAGAACACCGAAGTGCGTGTTTACACAGCGATCGCGGTGCTGGCCACGCTGTTTTGCGTGATTGCGCTACGCGGCGAGCCAGGTCAGCCGGAAGGCTTCGAGCCACTCGTGCGCGACGCCAGTTTCACGGTGGTGTCCCTGCTGACATCGACGGGCTTTGTCACAACCAACTACCAGCTCTGGCCCATCGGGCTTCACGGATTGCTCTTGTTGCTCATGTTCTGTGGAGCCTGTGCTGGTTCTACGGGTGGGGGGGCAAAAGTCATTCGCTGTGTGATTGCAGTGAAAACGGGCGTGCGAGAAGTACTTCGACTCTTGCGACCCAGAGCGGTTTTCGTCGTGAAGGTCGGGCCGCGGCCGTTGACAGACCAGTTGGTTTTCAAGACCGCAGGTTTCTTCGTGATCTATCTGTTCTCGCTGGTGGCCTTCTCGTTGATGCTGATGGCCATGGGACACAGCGGCGCGACCTCATTTTCGGCAGTGATCTCGTGCCTCTCAAATATCGGGCCAGGGCTAGATGGGGTCGGGCCCAGTTCCAACTACGCCGCGTTTGATGGCACGGCCAAGTTACTCCTCATGTTTGCCATGCTGCTGGGGCGGCTTGAGTTCTACAGCATCCTTGTGCTGCTCGTTCCCCTTGCTTGGCGTCGTTGAGGCCGGGGCGCGCTCGACGAAATGCTCAGAAACGGAACATTTTTGTGTCTGCTGACGTGACCTTGAATTCCAAGGTCGCGTGAGCTCTGCGGACGGTTTCGACGCACTCGTCTGCGAGGTTTTCACCATCGATACCGAGTGTGTGGAAGGTTTGCCGCCAGGAACCGATGACCGCTGAGAACCCCGTGTAGAGGTGTCGCAGCAGTCGGCGGAGGTTGTCTTTGTCGCGGGGTGAGGGCTGCATCACAGGGATCAGGCGGCCCAGGAGCAGGTGGGAGTCCTCGCTCAGAATGCGTCCACTGATCAGTCGCGCATGAGGGCCAGCAATGTCATGTAGCAGGCGGATGGGAAGAGGGCCCAGTTCGCCCAGAACAGCGAAGCCCGTGGTGGCCAGGGAGGGGACATGTCCGCTGGAGGTGACTTCACCCAGCATGCCCTCGAATTCTCGCACGATTTCATCGTCATCGACGCGAAGACAGGCTTCTTCATGAGCCTCGGCCAGCAGGTCTGAGGCGAGTTTGTGGGCGCGCTGGCCGGCTTGCTCAAGGGAAGCGGCCCAGGAGGGCTCAGCGGTTTGTGCTGCCAGATCCGCCAGGACATCGCCCAGAGCCCTGCGAAGCCGTGCCTGGAGAGCCCAGACGTCAAGCTGGCACTCCATGGCGTCAGGAGTGAGGAATCCCAGTTGTCGCCAATCCGGTGAGGTCATGGTGAGCACCCTAGCATTCGTGGGGAGTTCGTTGACTCCGCTCGATTGTCTCGTCTGTTGGGTTGCTAGAATGAGCTGTAATGATCGACACGCAGGAGGCCCTCGACGCACTGACCAATCAGTTAGAGAGTCAGGATGTCCTGGCGATCGACTGTGAGATGGACTCGATGTACGCCTATGGCACGAGTCTCTGTGTCGTGCAAATCGGCTGGGAAGACAAGGAAGCGCTGCTGGACGGGCTTGTCGAGTTGGATCGTTCACGGTTAGGCGCTCTCTTTGCGGATGCTCGCAAGGTGAAGGTCTTCCATGGGGGCGAAAATGACATTGGCCTCATGCGCTCGCACTGGGGGTTCGATTTCAGCAACACCTTCGACACCATGGCAGCCTCGCAGATCCTTGGACATCAGGGTGTCGGGCTGGCTGCGGCACTGGAACGCCACTTTGACGTTCACATCAGCAAGAAGTATCAGAAGGCTGATTGGCGTGTTCGCCCACTTCCCAAAGACCAAGCAGACTATGCGCGGATCGACGTGCGCTATCTCATCGCGTTACGCGAGTGTCTGCTCGACGAACTTGAAGAACTCGGTCGAGTGGAAGAGGCTCGAAGTGAGTTCGCACGCATCGCACGCGCCAACATCACAGAGAAACCGTTCGACCCAGACAATTGGGTGCGCGTGAAGGGAGGCAAGCAACTTCCCAATGAATCCCGCGGCTTGCTACGAGAGATTTACGTTGCGCGTGACACCATTTCCAAGAGATTAGATCGAGCCCCCTACCGAGTGCTTCACGACAGTACGATTGTCGAGTTGGCCAAGCGGAGGCCAGAGACAGAAGACCAGTGCAAAAATGTACGCGGAGTGAGCCGAAATCTTTCTTCCGGGGACGTGCAACTGTTGCTGGACGCCGTTCAGCGCGGCGTTGAGCTAGGTGAGATTCCGATGCCGGCGCGCAAAGGGCGTCGCAAGATCTGGGAGCACAAAGAAGACAGCAAGCTGACAGCCGAGCAGGAAGTGCTGTTTGAAGCCCTTCGCAGGTGGCGCGTGAAGAGGGCGGCGGAGCGAGGGGTCGATGTCGCGCGTGTTGCGACAACGAGCATGCTCATGCTGATTGCCGGTGCCCAGCCAAAGACTGCTGAGGAGCTTTCTATGGTGAAAGGAATGGAGCCTTGGCGTCGGCGCGAATATGGCGATGAAATCCTCGTGGTTGTGCGCGAGAAGAAGGCGCCTTGAGAACCCGCTTTCTTCTGATCTTGGTCGCGGTTCTGATCGTTTGTCTCGGCTACTGGTTCTCTCCTTCGCTTGAGAGTCCAAAGCTTTCAGACCTGACTGCTCAGGCGGAGAGCTTCTATGCCGAAGGCTCCCATGAGGAGTCGCTGGCGATCTACCGACGCGTCGAGAGCAGGGCTCTGGAAGAGGGGGATGCGCGGACTGCGCTGTCGTCGCGGGCGCAGCAGGGCGTATGTCTCAAGATGCTCGAACGAAACAGCGAGGCTCGTTCTTTGCTGGAGTCAGTTCTGGTCGAGGCGCGTGAGAGGGAATATGCGCGAATCGAGGGCCTTTCGCTTGGGAACTTGGCTCGTATCGAGAGTCTCGAAGGGCGTGTTGACGAGTCATTGGAATACATGACCCAGCTGGTGAACTTTTCGATGGCGCACGGTGATGCGCGGACCGAAATTCTTACGCGTGAGCAGATCGCGGTTTTCCTGGAGCGACTCGGTCGCCATGAAGAATCACTTACTGCTTTTAGCGAGGCACTTGCGCGCCATGAGCAATTTGATCTCGGTGAGGACGGTCGCCGTGATGCCCTTCTGCGTCAGAAGGGGTGGGTTCTGTTCCGTCTTGGAGATGACTTCGGGGCGAGCCTCGTCTGGGGAGAAGCTGCTCCGGCGCCTACGACACTGGCTCGAAGAGCTCAGCAGCTTTCCGTGTTGGGGTTACATGTAGAAGCCTCTGAAACCGCTCTCGCAGCCTCGCTGCTCTTCGAAGAAGAGACACCTCGGCGTGATGGGGCGCGAGATGATGCTCTCGCATTGAGCCTCTCGGAAATGCTCTTGTCGGGACAGTTGGAGGCATGTCGGAAGGAACTGGACGTGTTGCTCGCGCAGGGTGGCGATGTGGTGTCGAGAGCTCCCTTGGAACTGGTGTACGCACGGCTCGACTTGAAGGAGAGTCGCTTCGAAGCGGCCGCCGTTCGTGCGCGTGCTGCTCGCCTGGGATTCGAAGATTCTCCTCGCGCCCAGGAGGCTGGTTGGATCGAAGCGGTGGCTCTCTCGAAGGGAGGGGCCCCAGAGGAAGCCCTCGAGGTTCTCAAAAGGCTCCCCGACAGCCTCGCTCGTACGGTTTTGTACGGTTGGATCCTGGCCAAGGGGCCGGATCACGAACGGCTGTCGTCCGAGTTGCTTCCCTTGCTCAACGTCGAACAGTGCTCTGGCGAAGACCTCTCCGTCAGCACCCTGAGGCGCCTGTGCCCCGAACCGCTTCCGAGCCTCGCGTGGCTCTCGCTGCACCTGGCGCTCGTCGACGCCGATCAACTTCAGGCAAGAAAGCTGAACAGCGTTGCCGGTGCTGTTTTGTCTGCCGGTATTTCCGGAGCTCTGGGGTGGCAGGCGATCGAGACCCTGGAGCGGCTTACGGGCCGTTGGTCTGGTGAGTTGGGGCTTGGGATCGGCGCCCGCGTGAATGGCTGGCTGGATGGTCAACTCGCTCCAGATGAGGCCATCATTGCCGTCGTTCCAGGCTTGGACGCGTCTTACCTTGTGCTGCTGACATCGAGTCAGGGCGGGGCGGTTTTCGGGCTGCCTTCGGCTGGTGCTTTGCATGCGGGGGCCCTCGCCGTGGTTGAAACACTGCGCAGTGGCCGCCTGACAAGTGTTGCTCAGGCGGCACACAGCCTCTTCACGCAAATCTTCAGCACTGCTGCGCTGGAAGATCTCGCAGGGCGCACGCGGTGGTGGTTGCTCTTGCCCGACGAACTGACTTCTGTGCCACCGGCCATGTGGGTGACACAGCCCCCGGTGCCGAATGCTCCCGTAGCGTGGCTGATTCGTAACCATGAGTTGAGTCTTATGCCACTCGTTCTGCCAGACGGCCTGGTCTCGCGGAAGTCTGTTGATGAGCGTTCTGATGGAGAAGGGTTGGTCGGTGGTGCCGGGTTTGGTGGCAGCGATTGGGTGCGCTTGGGAGAGCCAGCCATGGACCAAGAGGCACTCAGCTGGGCTGCCGCATTTGCCCTGAGTACTTATGGAGCCTCGGCGCTGAACGCAGGCGCACTGCGTGATTCAACGGCACCGGATTATTCCGGGAGTGAATGCACCGTAGGAACGGCGCTCGAAGAACTCGGGTCAGCAGACGTTGTCGAACTCTCGGTGCCCGGCTTCGGGGGCGGTCGGTTAGCGGGTTTGCTGCTTGCTCCAGACCCAGATCTTGCACGCGTCGACGAAGCTGCCGGGTTCCTCTCCTGGCGCAGAATCGCAGAGAGTTCACTGAAGGCTGGCGTGATTCTTGATCGGACACGCTTCGATCCGGGTTTAGCTCAGCATGGAGCCGCGCTGGCCGCTTCCGCCTGGCTTTCCGCAGGTGTGAAGCAGGTGCTCATGACTCGCTGGCCGCTTCCCGAACCGGTGCGCGCCAGCATGATTGGCCTTGTCGAAAGAGGCGCTGACGGTTCGCGCTCGCTGGCTCAGTTGATCGGAGAGGCGCAGCGTTTCTTCTTGGACGGCGCGGAGAAAGCCGGTGTTGTCGACCGGACCTACCCACTGTTCTGGGCCGGGTGGCTTCCGTTTGATGCGGGGCCCTAGCCGCGGCAGACTTCTGAAGCCTGCCGCGCGCCTCCGTCTAATCGCCGAGAAGTTTTGCTCGCACGCTCCGTGCTTCACTGGCGCTTTGTGTGTTGTCGATAATTACGCGTCCGTCTGAAAATAACAGCAGGCGTCGATCTGGTGAGTCCAGTCGAACAAGAAACCGACTTCGGGTGACAACGCCCTCTTTTGCGAGCCGCTTCGCGGCGGATTCGAGGTCAACGGGTGCGCCGGTGGGAGGGAGCTGTATCGCATTGCGTCCACACAGCTCGGTCGGCATGGCTGCGGACTGGCTGTTGAGAAACTCGTAACTTTGGCGCTGGCAGCAAGGGCATGTCGGGTCGATGGAGAGAGAGACCGTGCGGACATCTCCTCGCCACCCGTCCACGACAAAAACTTCGCCATCGCGAACGTCATCATCCTTCAGGATGATCTTGAGAGATTCTGTGGCAACAAGAGAGGTGATCAGCGACACAACGCTGCCCAGTACGCCTGCGGTGTCGCAGGTTGGCAATGTGCCTGGCGCGGGTAGCTCGGGCACGTAACAACGCAGGCAGGCTGTTGAAGATCGTACGACCAGCAACTGGCCTTCCGTGCCGACCACGCCGCTGTAGATCCATGGGCGCCCATCGCGAACGCAGAGGTCGTTCACCAGCATTCGTGTGGTGAAGTTGTCTGTCCCGTCGAGCACCAGGTCGACGTCGCCCAGCAATTGATTCGCATTGTCGGAGACCAGGTCTTCAACTACGGGTTCCAGCGCGAGGCCAGGGTCAATGTGTTCGAGGGCCTCTGCGGCTGCCTCGGCCTTGGGGCGAACAGATTCCACATCGGCCGTTGTGAAGAGCGTCTGCCGCGGGAGGTTGGATAGCTCGACAATGTCGCGGTCGATGAGCCGTAGGAGGCCGCCTTTCTCAGTGCGACCAACTCCCGCACGGCCAAGGCTGGCTGCTAAGTGGCTGCCTGTGGCGCCAACCCCGACCAATGCAACTCGCGCGGCGGCAAGCTTTGCTTGCCCTTCCGTGCCGATCTGCGGCAAGCGTTCCTGGCGAATAAACCGATCGCTCATGGTGTGCGTTGAGTCGGTTTCGCCGCGGCAATCATCGGCAACGTTCCAGGATGTCCCGTTTTTTCGCGTATTTCGGACCTGCGGCCAGGACTTCGCTGACAAAGCGTCGTCCATCCGTGCCGTAGCCGGCGCTTGGCTTAAGTCCGTCGATGCGTTCGGTGAACCACTCGTTGAAGCAGTCCATGAAAAGCTCGCGCAGAGTCTTGGCTGCAACAGAAGCGAGGGCGACAGGCGCACGGCGGCCGTCTGCTTTGACCCGGAAATCAATACGAACAGGGCTGCGATCTGGCCAGGCCAACTCGTAGAGCGAGCATTCTCGACGTTCGCTGATCGTACGTAGGGGCGCCATCGGAAAAAATGTCTGCAAGAGCGCGCCGTAATGTATGCGCCCACCTTGACGATCGACGTGAATGACCAGGTCTTCCTTGTGAAAACGACTGACCAGCGTCTCAATAAGCCGGCCTGTGGTGTGAAAAAGAGTCCAGGCCTTGCTACCCGCCGCAGAGGTGAGTCTGTTGAAGCGGGGCACGAGCACGGGTGCGAGAAAAAGATCTTCAAACCGTGCGCCGCGCTGCGCCAGGTGGTGGCCATGCCACGCACTTCGAGCGAGGACGTCATCCAGGGAGCTGACGCGGGGCAAGTTCATGGACAACATGCGCCCTGCGTACCAGGGAAGGTCTTCGATCTCGGTGACAGAAAGATCGACTGCACCCTGGACGAGGCTGTCGAAGCGTACGGGCAAGGCTCCTCGGGCGAGAGCCATGTGACCCAGAGTTGAAGTCTCGATACGCGTGAGTGATCCGCCCGAGTGATACAACTGCTTGCTGTCAGCAGTCGGGAGGCCCTGAGTCCGGACGCTTTTGTCGCGCACGATCCGATCGAGATCGGACTCTTTGGCTCCCTCTTCGAGGCGGTATGCCGCGGCGGCCACAACGAGTGGGCCAACAAATGGCCCGTAACCCGCCTCGTCGATGCCCGCGACGATTGTCATACCACGGTTGCTTTTGCGAGGTGACCTGGAGGTGTCGCCCCTCGTGTCAGAGGCCCGTGGCGTAATTTGATGAGCATGACCAGGCCAAGGACCGCTGTGCCCAAGCTGACCCATTGAGAGGTGCTGAATGCTCCGTATATGCCGCGCGCCGCATCATCGCCTCGTGTCATTTCGACACAGAAACGGCCCACTGCGTACAGAATGAGGCCCACGCTGAAGACTTGTCCATCGAAGCGCCTGCGTTTTCCGATCGTGATGCAAATCAGGAAGATCACGAGATTCATGAGCGAAAGGTAGATCTGGCTGGGATGCAGTGGGACGCCCACCAGGTGGGATGGGATGAGGCTTTCCTCAACGCCCGAGAAGGTGATGGCCCAGGGGCCATTCCAGGGTGCGCCGTGGTCGTCTCCTACGAGCAGGCAGCCAATGCGCCCGAAGACCTGGCCGAGGAAAAGGGCTGGCAGTGCAGCGTCTCCTAGCCGCACAAAGGGAATCTTCCAGCGGCGTGCAAATAACCAGGCGCCAAACGCCCCCCCAAAGAAGCCGCCGTAGCTCACGATGCCGCCTTGCCACACGGCGATCAGCGACACAAGGTTCTCATACGCCTCCGGATGGACGACGAGATAGAGCATGCGCGCTCCAATGAAGCCGCAGATCAACGCGTTGCGGACAAGATGGTCCACCGCCCCGGACTGCTCGATGCCTTGCTTTTTGAATGCGCGTCCAACCCACCACGCACCCATGAGTACGCCGATCAGGACCATGACGCTGAAGGATCGCAGCGCATGTCCGCCAAGGAGTGGTATGGCGTCTGGAAAACGGAACAGGATTGGGTACATGCTTTAGATCGATGCGCCGATGACAGTGCCTTGGAAGACGAGTTTCTCGCCGACAAATGCCTGTGTGGCGAACTGCGCCAGGCTTGGCCGGACGCGGACGGCAGATGCCATCAGAATCATGCGGTCGCCAGGTAAGACCTGGCCGCGGAAACGAACGTTCTCGAGTCCGGCGAATCCGAAAAGCCGCCCGCCTTCCTGAGGTGTGATCCAGGCGGAGACGAATGCAGACAACTGCGCTGCTGCTTCCACCATGACGACACCCGGCATGAGAGGCCGGCCCGGAATGTGGCCGCGAACCCAGAAGTCGGTTTCGCGCGCATCGTGAAAGCCGACGGCAAAGTGCTTTTCAGGGTCGTGATTGAGCACGCCGTGAAGAAGTGCCATCTCGTGACGCTGGGGGATCTTTTCCTGGACCGCGTCGATGTCGTAGATGACGGGGGCGTCAGCCCAGTCCAAGGGGTTCGCAAGCAGCTTCGAAATGCCCATGATTTGCAGCCAGCCTCCAGTCGCTCCAGACTCGAGGAGGGATGATAGGCAAAGCCGGTCCTGCTGGGCTACGGCGAGAGGGTGAGCCAGCGAACCTGCCGGCTGCTGCCTCCGATCAACTCCAGTTCCTCTTGGACGGGGGGCGCGCCTTGGAGGGTCGCGGTCAGTGTGTAGATGCCGTCTGGGAGGTGCTCCAGCAGCACGAGTCCATTTTGGTTGCTCTTTCCATGGGCGAAGTGTGCCTGGGTGCTGCGCAATTCCACCTGGACGTCTGGGAGCGGCGTTCCGTTCTCGGCTTGGGTCCACACCGTGAGTTTGTGACGGGGGCGTAGGTACATCTCTACGTGAAGTGTGTCCCCGAAGACACGCAGGCCGCTGAGGCGATCCACGGCGTTGGAGGGTTCGAGAAGGGTGACGGCGTACTCACCATCGGGCAGCGGTGCATAGCTGAATCGGCCGTCAGTTCCTGTGGTCGCAATCCGGACGAGCGGCATTTTGGCGCTGCTGTCGGAGAGTTTGGTGATGTGCAGGAAGCTCTTCACATCGGGAACCGGCATGAAGGTTTCATCCAGGACCAGGCCCACAATTCCCGGCCCTCGCTTCAACTCAAAACGCACGGGGGCCTGTTCAAGTGCCGGAGTGGGAAGGCCTGTCAGTACAGAGGGTTCGTAGCCAGGGGCTTTCACGACCACGTCCCAACGGCCCGAATCTCGCTCGGCGTAGAAGACGCCGGTCCGCACGTGGAAAGATCGGCCACGGTTGCCTTCCAGGCGGCTTAGCGGGGCTTCCTCGGCGGCCTCCAGAATGTAGACCTGAAAGATGGGGATCGGCTTCCCGTTTTCCGCATCCAGGACCAGTCCCCGGATGCCGTTTGGCCCCGTTGGGAGGACAGGAGGCTTTTTGATGTTTCTTGGCCGAGATGGTTTTTCGGTCCGGGTTGGGGCCAGCGGGAGGGGGTCCTGTGTCCGCTGGGCCGGAGAATCGGGGGGGGGCACCAATGTCCCGTTTACGGGCGATTCCAACGGATTTCCGGCCGAGATCGTCCATAGGATCCACCCAAGCAACGCAACCATCGCCATTCCTCCGAAGATCGCCGCCATCACGGCGCTCTTTCGCCCTGCTCGTCGTTTGTGGGGTTGGGTCATGGGGTTCGCTGGAAGCGTGGTGTGCTGCACCTTATCTTGCCGATTGACTGGATCCCCACTCCGACGATTCGGAAACCTGCGACATGTCACGACTCTTGTTCTGTTTTCTCGCTTTTGCCTTGAGCCCGCTAGGGGCCGCATCCGCTGCTTCAGAGCCCGCTCCGGAGCCCTTGCGGCTTCCTCCAGCGGTCGCTGACTCGGCCCGAACGCTCATTCTTGGATTCGATGGTATGGACCATGGGCTCACCCAGCGGTTCATGAATGAGGGGCTTCTGCCGAATCTCAAGCAGCTTGCCGAAGAGGGCACTTTCCAACGCCTCGAGACAAGCAACCCGGCTCAATCACCCGTGAGTTGGGCGGTGTTCAACACCGGAGCGAACCCAGGCAAGACCGGGGTTGGTGGCTTCGTGAGCCGGATGTTCGTTCGCAATGGCAATGGTGAGCGCATCGGCAACCCGCTGCCTCAACCGATGTTGGGTTTCCCGGATGAGATTCCAGCTAACGAATTCGTTCCCTTTCCGATGGCGCTCGAATCTCCGGAGACCTTCCGGCTCATCGCTGCTCTTATTCCGCTGGTGGCGTTGCTCGTGGTGCTCCGGATGTTGTTCAAGTTGAACAAGATCGTCGTGCTGGTCCTCGCCTTGCTTGGCGCCGTCGGCGGTTGGCTCTGGGCGGTGGATCACACGGAGAAACTTCCCGAGACGGTGCCGTACGAAGTGAACCCGATGCAGGGCACCAACTGGTGGAGTTATCTCGACAACGAAGGAGTTCGTCTCACAGGTGTCCAGGTGGCCTCCACCTTCCCCCCGGACAATGAAGGAGACAACACACGGCTGCTCTCGGGTCTGGGAGTGAAGGACATCGGAGGGTCACCCGGAAGTTGGAGTGTTTACACCGATGATCCATGGTCCTGGTCTCATCAGACGGACACGGCCGGGGACATCATCAAGATCAACTTCGATCAAAAGGACGACACGCGCGCGTTGATCGACCTGGCGGGCCCCAAAAACTGGGTGCTAGACGAGCAGTACAAGAGGAAGCAGGCCGTGCTGGAGCAGCAGGCTCAGCATCGCGACAACACCCAGGCCGAGACCGAAGCCGCCAAAGAGGCATTGAAAGAACTCAACTCTGAATACGCCAAGTTGAAGAAAAATGGCCTCGAGACGTTCATCACCTTCTCGGCAGAAGTCAATCGAGAGGCCGGGATGCTGACTTTCGATGTGGACGGAAGTCAGTTCATCCTGAAAGAAGGGGAGTGGAGCGAGTTCATTCCAGTTGAGTTCAAATTCAACGACATGTTCAACTCGCATGCTGTCGCCCGCTTTCACCTGATTCGTTGTGATGAGGAAGAGGTGCGCATCTTCGTGCCGCCGGTCAATATCGACCCCTACAATCCGCCTGAGTACCTCCCGATCAGTTCGCCACCCGAGTTCTCGGCAGAGTTGGCCAACGGGATCGGTCACGCCTACGAGACACTTGGATGGGCGTGCATGACCAATCCCCTGAAAGATGCAGCAGACAGCAACTTCACGGCACAGTCGTTCATGGACGACATCGTCTCCACGATGAAGAGACGCGAAGAGATTCTTGCCTGGAGCCTCGAGCATTCAGCCGACTGGGACGTGTACTACCAGGTTTTCAGCACCACTGATCGCATCGGCCACATGCTTTATCGTGAGTTCGACCCAGGTCACCCCAAGTACGACGAGGCTTATGCCAACACGATGGTGAGTGCGTGGGGCCGAGAGTTCCCGCTGAAAGACGCCCTCCCGGAGGTCTACATCGAGTCCGATCGCATTGTGGGTGGAGTGATGGACAAGATTCGAGCCGGCGAACTCGGTGACGACTGCATGCTGCTGATCGTTGCCGACCATGGCTTCACGTCATTCCGCCGTGGAGTCAATCTGAACAACTTGCTGGCCGAGGCAGGCTTTATGACCTTCAAGGGTGGCAAGACAGTGGACGAGGTCTTGGCCAGTGGCAGCGCAGACATGCTGATGTACGTGGACTGGTCCAAGACCAAGGCGTACTCCATGGGGCTGGGCAAGATCTTCATCAACCTTCAGGGTCGCGAACCGAATGGGATTGTTCCCCCCGAGCAGTACGACGAAGTGGTTGCAGCTATTCAGGCCGCGTTGCTCGAGGTGACAGATGGACCGGGCGGTCCCAAGGTTGTGACCTCTGCCTCGCCTCGCGGTGAGCTCTTTGATGGTCCGTGGGTCGTGGAAGGTGAGGCGGAACGAACGGCCAATGGAGTCACGAAAGCCGTGGAGCACGACGGATTCGCGGACATCTTCCTCGGCTTTGAGCCCTACTACCGTGTGAGCTGGTCAAACACGTTGGGTGGGCTCGACAAAGCGGGAGTTGTCGACAACACGAAACACTGGAGTGGTGGGCATGTGTCGGTCGACCCTGAGCATGTTGCTGGCGTGTTTTTCAGCAACCGCAAGCTGACCGAGCCCGCGCGTTCTAGCCTGATGGACGTAGGACCTACTGTGCTTGAACGCTACGGCATCGATTTGTCCGAGACAGACGTGGACGGCGTGGCCTTGCCGTTTGAGGAGAATTGAACGTGCCTCTGCACCTGGTCACCGGAGGAACGGGATACCTCGGGCGGCACCTGCTCGCCAAGTTGTTGGATGGCAATCGAAAGGTGCGAGTGCTCGTTCGGCCGGGGAGTTCACGTGAGGGCCTCGAAGGCGTTGAGCTTGTTGAGGGCGAGATTACCGACCGGGATACGCTCGAGCGTGCACTTGATGGTGTTGAGCGCGTGTTTCACGTAGCGGCTGAGACTCGTGACGGGCAGCCGGCAGAACTTTACGACGCGGTCAATCATCAAGCCGTGACCGAGTTCTTGGAGTTGGCTGCTGACAGAGGCGTTTCTCGATTCGTTCACACTTCCCATTACTTTGCGATCGGTCGCTCGGGTGAGCCGCGCTCCGATAAGGACTTTGTGAACGACGAGTACTGGACGCACAGCCCAGACGACATGCATGACGCTCAGGAGTTGAGCAAGTATGACGCCGAAAATTCATTGAATCAGCGCGTCTCGCTGAGTCAGCCAGTCTTGGCCATCATTCCAACCATGATGTATGGCCCGCAGTTGAGTTCCGTGAAGTCGGTGGAGGATCTGCGTCCAGGGAATCGCATCGTGCGTATGTTGGCCGACCATGCGGCAGGTCGCTATGCCGGCCTGCCGGGGGATGGCACCCAACTCTGGAATCTGGTGCATGTGGAGGACGTGGCGGCCGCTCACGTGGCGGTGATGGAGGCTGAAGATGGTGGGGTTTGGCCACCTCCGCGTTGGGGGCATTGGCACTACATCGCCGGAGGCGAGAATGTGCGTGCGGCCGAGTTGTTTGCGGCTTTCTCTCGATTGGCGGGCGTGGCCCCACCCAAGTGCCTCAAGAAACAGGGAGGTCTGTTCGGCAAGCTTCTGGGAGGGGGACAGGACAGCCGGACCAAGGAGCGCTTTGCCATGGACAGTCACAGTTGGGCCTTCGCTTCTGACCTGGGCAAGCAAGACTGGGGCTATTCGGCCCGCTCCTTCGAGGAAGGTCTTGAGCAAACGGTGGCCTGGATGGCCAATTCAGGCCTGATTCCGTGAGCCGCTCGGGGAGATTTTCCTGGGCCCCCGTTGTTGGATTCCGGTTATCCGCCGGGACGAAAACCGCCGCTCATCCCGTCCAAGGGGCCGATCCGATGCGCTACCCAACTTTGCTTGCCGTCTCGCTGGCCGCGGCCCTCCTTTCGGGGGCCGGCTGTAATCTCGTGAGCAACGAGGCGAAGAGCAGTGCCCCGGGCGAACGTGCCCCAGGAAAGCCGGCCTATGCCGCCTTTGAGCGCAAGCGCGTCGAAATCTTGCAGGGTGAGCTTGCCAAACTCCTTTCGCAGACCATTCGAATCGCAAGAGTCGATCTGGCTCAGATGGAGGCAAGCCTGGCCGAACTCGCTCCATCCGAGCGTTTGTCCACGAATGATCCTGTCTTGCGGGCCTGGCACAAGTCGGAGTGGAAGGCGTACGGCACTGCCGTAGAGCAGCTCTACGAAGTCACTTTATCTCGCCTGAAAACCCTTCGCGAGGAGGCCATTGCCAAGGCGATCTCGCGCGCAGAAGCGATTGTGGGTAAGCGTTCCCCACTGGACGATGGGCCTACGGGCAGCACGCTGGTGGATCAGGCGGTGATGTCTTTCACCGACTCCTTGGAAGCCGAGTTGGCTCTGGAGGAACTCGCAAACCAAGCCGAGCACGATGCAGTGGGGCGTGTCGAGTTGGTTCACGTTTTTTCCACCTTCACGGCACCAGAAGCAGATGAATTGCTGGGAGGGCGATTGACCCTTTTCGTTGGTGGCAGCGAAGACGCCACGGCGCCTCGGGTCAAGCTTGTGCTCAAAAGCCCCGGAGAGGAGCCTCCCGAAAAAGAGATTCGCGTGTTGAACGCGATCCGCTACCGAATCTTTCGTGGCCATTCCATCGTTCAGGACATGGGATGGCAGCCAAGCCCGGCTGAACCATCGCTCACTCTTTACGAAAATGCGTTGTTCATCAGTAATATTGAACCGCGTTTGGACGCAAACACGCCTGCTTTTGAAAAGCTGCACGGCATGCGTGTCCTCGCCGACATGCAAACGGCCCTCTCGAGGGATGGCGTGCTGTTGGGCGGTATTGATTGGCGTATCGAGTTCCGGATCACTGTGCGGGGCGATGTCAGTTGGCAGCTTTCTGGAGCACCGCAGTTCACCGCGAGCGCTGAAGAAGCTGCCCAGGCCTTTCGCTGATCTGCAAAAGAGCGGCATGACCCAGCCGCTCGGGGGTCTTCAAACAACCAAAGATTCCCAGCGCGCTCGGGTCGCCATGGACGTTTCCTCGAGTTCCGTGAGGAATAAATGGCCGGCATCCCCTTCCGCGCTGTCTGCAAATCCCAGTCGGAGGGCGAGTTTTCTCAGGGCGAGCGTGTCGGTCGGGAGTTGTTTCGTATCCAGCCCGAGAGCAATCTGAAGACGTGTCTCGACTCGGCGGAAGAAGATGTATGTGTCTTCTAGCCAGCGTGCTTCTTCAGCGGAGATTGCCCCGTGATCCGCGAGCATCTCAAGAGCACGAGGCGTTTCCTGGACGAGTACGGCTGGCTGAGCAGCCGCATTGCGAAGTTGCAAAAACTGCGTGGCCTGTTCGATGTCGACCATGCCTCCCGTCCCACGTTTGAGATCGTGTCCATGAGCCTTGGCTTCGATCTTGTCGCGCATCTCTCGCATGTCAGTGGCCAGGTTTTCTGGAAGGGTCAGCTGTCTGATCGAATTGCGAATCGAGGCGAGAACGCGTTGCCCTAAGGCCGAGTCACCGGCGACCACGCGGGCTTTCAGCATGGCTTGATGTTCAAACAGTGCCGCGCGAGGTGAGCGGTAGTAACTCTCGAATCCGCGTAGGCTGGTGACCAGCGGGCCCGAACTGCCTTCGGGGCGCAACCGGGCATCCATTTTGTAAAGGCGCGGAGATCCGGCGCTGCCATTGAGTCGAGCCATGAAGTCGCCAGCGACCTTGGCAAAAAAGACGTTGTTGGGAATGCCGCGGTCTGTTTGACCATCGCCGCTGTAGACGAAAAGCACATCTGCATCGCTGCCATAGTTGGCTTCGAGGCCTCCGACTTTGCCAAGGGCAATCACCACCATGTGCGCCTGGACTTTGGCCGCAATCCCACGGATGGTCTCGGGCGTGCCTTGCTCGCTGATCGTGTTTTCCATCACAAGCTCAAAGGCTCGTCGCAAGATGTCGATGCACAGGTGACTCAACTCGGCCAGGACGACGGGAGTTTGGATGTCGCCTGCGAGATCACGCACTCCTGTATGCAGGGTTTCGAGTTTCTTGTAGTCAGAAAGTGCCACCCAGGGGTCGGCTTGGATCTGAGTGAGAAGTTCTCGCCGGCGGCGGCGGCCGCGCATGCCCGTAAGCAGCGTGTCCATGAATTCGTCTAACAACTGAGGCTCGTGCTCAAGCATTTCTGCGAGGAGCGGGGAGCCATCTGCGAGGTGGCACAGCAAGTCGAGCAGTCGAGGTTCTTCGCGCAACTGGGTGTACAGGATCTCACGTGCGCCTACGCCACGCGTCATGCGTTCGAATCGGTCGAGCGCTGCATCTGCATCGGCGGTCAGAGCCAGCCGGTCGAGAAGATCTGGAGCCACGTTTGCAAAACTCGACGCAAGGCGTGGGCTGTCTGGCAAAAAGCGCGAGGCCGGACTTGCTGCCCGCCGAAGCACGGTGAGGCTAGCCAGGGGGTTTGCAAAACCGAGATCTGTGAGTGCGGATTCAAAGGCCTCTTCATTGGGCTCGGCAGAGAGCAAAAGATGCGGTATTCGCGCAGCAGCCCCCTCATGAACGGGAAAGGAATGTTCAAAGTGCACATTGAAGATGGTGCGAACACGGCGGCAGTGTTCGTTTAACTCTTCTTCGAAGCTCAAGGGATCCTTGATGCCCATTAATCGACTCAGAGGCAGTCGATTGACGGGCAGTCGATGCGTCTGGACGCGGTGCATGACCTGCAGCAGGTTCTCGACTTTTCGGTGAAAAAGATAAGCCCTGCGCAACCGTGCTGTCTCAAGGCTGGTGAGCGCTCCAGCAAGCCTCAGGCGCTCCAGGCCATGGAGCGTTGAGTTGCACAGGAGCCACGGGTTCTTGGATGCATGAACCAGCGCGACGAACTGCGCAATGGTCTCAATGTCGCGTATGCCTCCAGGAGCTTGCTTGACGTCGAGGCCTTCCTGGGCATCTGTGCGGTAGCGTTCTTCGGTGGCACTTTTCAGGCGTTTGAACTGACGTACGGCACCGGCGTCCATGCCGCACTCCAGGGTCCACTGGCGCGTGCCCTGCAGGAAGGCCTCTCCGGCACCCAGGCCGCTTTGGTCCGGGTCTGGCTCAGATTCGGTGATGCATCGCCCCTTGGTGAGCATCTGGCGTTCCCAAGGTCGGCCCATTTCGCGGTAATACGCAAGGCAACTGCTGACAGTGCGTGTCAGCGTTCCTGCTGCACCTTCTGGTCGCAGCCGCATGTCGACACGATACAGGTGTCCGTCGGCGGTCTGTCTCGAGAGGAGTTTGACGAGTCGTCGTGCAACGTTGTCGGCGACCGCTTGATCTTTTGCATATTCGGGGCGCACGAAGATGAGATCGATGTCGCTGCTGTAGTTGAGTTCGATTCCACCGAGTTTGCCGAGTCCAATGACCGCAAAGTGGCGGTTTGCACCAAGGCCTCTGGAGGCGCCTGTGATGATGGCGTCTGCAAGTCTTGAGATAAGGATGGTGGTTTGTTCGACATCGAGATCGAGGACAAGGTTTTGCCATGCGATCGCAAGCAGGTCTTGCTGCTGTGCATGACGCAGTGCGAGCTCGCGGTCGTCTCCAGCACCCGCCGCGAGGTAGCGTTCGGTCGAAGTGGCTGGATCAAAGCACTGACTCAAATCCGCAAGTAACTCCGGGCGGCTGATGAGGAGGTCAGCCATGTGCTGGCTGGCTCCCAGGAACTTCGTAAGCTCTGCGGGAGCGACGAGGCATCGAGGGCGTTCGGACTCGCTCAGCAAGCGGGCTGTGTTGTTGAGTGCTCGTGCGGGGTCGGCGGCCGATGCGCAACCGACCAGAAGGTCCTGGGCATCACATTCCAGGTTGGGAGTGTTCAGCAGGTGGTCGAGCGCACTCCGCGCAGCGTCACCGTCTTCAAATCCGGCACGCTGCAGCACTTCACGACAACCGGTCTCATCGAGGACGCCGTTTGCTCGGTCCTTGGCAATGCGGCCGATCTCTTCGGGCGGGATCACGGTTTCGGTGTGCCGAAGGGCGATGAAGGAAGAGTCTTAGGGCGGTTTTCCGTGGGCTCTTGGGCTGTCGCCGACCGTTCAGCCTCAATCAGCTGGGTTGCGGTCGCGACGACGGAATCTACCGAAAGGCGTTCCATGCAAATGGGATCACTGCAGCGGCGAAGCGTGCATGGGCTGCAGGCGACTCCCGATCGCACCACGGCGGAGTGATCAAAGTAGGGGCCGGTGACGGCGGGGTCCTTGGGCCCGTAGAGGCCGAGGACAGGCGTGCCCAAGGCATTGGCCAAATGCAAAGGAAGCGAATCTGCCGCGATAAGAAGATCAGTGGCACGTAGTTCGTCTGCGAGATCCCCGAGTCCTGCACTTTCGAGAACTCGCGCGGGTGACTTCATGTCAGCGAGAACTCCTTGGACAAGTGAATGCTCACTTGGTCCTCCGCTCACAAAGATTTCTGCGTCCATGGCCTGGACGAGTCGATCGCCCAGCGCTGCAAAGTTCTCTGAAGACCAGCGCTTGAGTTGGCCAAATGCACTGGTGCCGGGATGCAAGACGATGCGTGGGCGTCCACCGGCAATGCGTGTGTCTGAGAGAGGGTGTCCGAGCGTGACGGCGGGGCGAGTCGCGGGCAGCGGGACGTTGATTCCGAGTTGCGAGAGGATGCTGATATTGGCAGCGATGCGGTGTTTTACATTGGCTGGCGGAAGGAAGCGTTCGGTCAGGGCCCGCTGGGCACCCTCTTTTGCCAGGGGAGCATCAAAGCCGATCTTGCGTGGCGCATGCATCAGCATGAGCTGCAGCCGACTCTTCAGGTTTCCTTGAAGGTCCAGAACCACATCGTCGCGGCGGGCCCGGAGGGCTGCCGCATGGGCTGGCCAGCGGGCGCGGTTTCTGCGTGGGAAGACCACAATCTCGTGAAGCCCTGGCAGATTGCGCACCAGGGCTTCGGCTCGGTCCTCCACGAGCCAGGAGACGCGTTCGGCCTTGCCGCTGGCCAGAAGGGCCTGGACGGCAGGAAGGGCGAAGAGGACGTCCCCCAGGGAGGACAGCCGTACGACGAGAATGGACGCGTAGTCGGCCACAAGATCAGGCTAGCAATCCACGCCCGTTGGATAGAAGCGCGCGGTGCGCGATCATGTCTCCATGCCATCCGAGGAAATGCCCGTCGCGCTCGCTGAGACCCATGAGGTGCTCACCAGAGGCCCCATCACGCTGCTTCTGCGGCGTGACTGGAAAGAGGCGCTTCCAGTCGAGGCCATGCTTGAAGGCTCTCCGCTCGCGGCCTGGGGCGTGCCCGTGGAGCACGGGCTGTCAGGCCGTGGCCCTGTGCATGTGTTGCGCACGTCGCGTGGTGAAATCGTTGCCAAGGCTTATAGCCGCGGGGGCCTCATCGGTGGCGTGCTTCGCCACTGGTACATGGATGCCAAGCGGCCTTTGCGTGAGGCTGCAGTTGCTGAAGAATTGATGCGGCGCGATTGTCCGACGCCGCCCGTCGTAGCAGCCCGCATAACTCGGGGAGTCGCTGGGCTGGTCAAGCTTGAGATTGCCACGGCGCGTGTCGAGGGCGCACGCGACCTGCTCAACGTCTTGCAGGGCTTGTTGCGAGGCGAGTTCGAGGAAAAGCAGCCAGTCGGAAATCAGGAAGACGTCGGTCATGTCCCTTCATGGGATCAACTGGCTGTGGATTCTGGCCAGACGTTGCGCATGCTGCATGATGCGGGCCTGCATCACAGAGACCTCCAGGTGAAGAACTTGCTCGTTCCCAGTGTGTGTGTCGGTGAGGTGCCGGCCGCTGACAGAGCGCTTGTTGTTCTTGACCTAGATCGTTGCTCTGTGGGTGAGCCGCCTTCGCATGTTGAACGGGTGCGATCACTCGCACGGTTCGCACGCTCTTTGGTGAAGAGCGGACTGCTTCCTGGTCTCGCACGCAAAGGTCGCGGATTCGAACTTCGGCGCGGAGTCCGTTTGTTTATTTCGGCCTACGGGGCTCTTCCCGGCGTGCGACGCAGTCTCCTGTTGCACGATGTTCGGGTTCGGTTGCAGAAGAGCCTGCGCACTCATGAGGTGCTCTGGAATGACCCGCTCAGGGAACTGGGAGGCGGAAATTCAGCGAGAGAGGGACGCCTCAGGCCATGAGGCGCTGATTGCGCCCGTGCAGCGCTAGCGCGGAAGGATCCGCTCCCAGTCATCGGGCGTGTTGCCCAGATCAGTGCCGTAGATGGCGACAAGGGCAGCGTGGGCCCATGTGCGTTCGACTCCGCGGGGGCTGGCCAGCATGCGCTGCAAGAGAGGGCCGGCACTTGGGTCCTGGGCCGCACCGAGTGCCTTGGCCATTCCAGCTCGAACGAGCGGGGTCTTTTCGTTCGGTAGCAAACGCAGAATGCGTTCCGTCGTGAGGCGGTGCGGGTGCATGGAAGCCAGACTTGTTGCATGCAACCGAACTTTGGGATCGCTGTCCGTCAAGGCGAGCAGTACGGCATCGTTTGCTGCGATGGCCGTCTGTTCGGTCAAGATTGCTGTCAGTGCGAGGACGGCATTGGCACGTACCTCTGCGACGGGGTGATTGACGGCGATGTCGAGGATTGGTTGCAGCGGAGTCTCAGGGTCGCCAATTTTCCAGACAGCTAATATGACGTTGTTGAGGGTGTCAGCAGGCGCGCTTTCAATCACAGGCATCAAGACGGCAAGTGCTTCTTGATGGCGCGAAGCAATGCCCATGGGATTTTCTGGAACTCGTGAAAAGCCGAGTGCCCATGCTGCTACGAGTCGGCGCTCGTGATTGCCTGTTTGAAAGATCACGACAAGTTCATCAAAGTTCGCGACAACCTTGCGATTCACCAGATGCTCAAGTGGTCGCTCACGGCCTTGCCGTTGCTCGCGTTGCCACGAGATCATCAGTCGTTCGATGCTGTTGACGAGCGCTGCGGGCTCTTCTGGTGGGGTGTTCGCCAAGTACTCCGACAAGCGATTGAGATTGTCGATCTGCTCGGCAATCGCGGGGTCGGGCATCACCAGAGGGGGGCTGGTCGTGACACATCCAGCAGAAGCCAGGGAGGCAAGAACAGCTGCGCTCCAGGGAAGCTGCCGGAAGAGGGGGTGCTTCCATCTCTTCATGGGGACTCCGACGGCGTCACAGCCCCTTTTCTTCCCGCCGAGATCGCTTTCTCGATCAGGTCCCGCAAATCGGGTGGAAGCACTGCTGGTAGCTTGTCGGGGCCCAGGCAGGCCAGTCTCGTGTGAGCGCTGGTCAGCAGAAGGCCCTCGGCGTTGAACAGTTCATAATTGAACGTGACGGTGGCTCGACTACTGGACGCGATGTGGGTGATCAGCACCAGCTCTTCGTCGTAGTGGGCAGATTTCCGGTATTTGATGCCGACGTCCACCACGGCCAGCAAATAGCCGCGCTCCTCCAATTCGGCATAGGGAAGGCCACATTCCCGCAGATACTCGGTTCGGCCCATGTCGAAGTACTGCAGGTAGTTGGCGTGGTAGACGACTCCCATGCTGTCCACCTCGCCGTATCGAGGGCGAATGATGAGTCGGGATTGGGGCATGGGGCATGCTCTCAGATGGACGTGGCCCGGGACGGCCAGGGCGCGAACCGCAGATTCGACAAAAAACGCCGTCGCTGCAAGCCGATCCCATAAGGATGATGTCGGAATGGATGTGCGTGCACTGATGACTGCTCTCTGCGCCTGGGCCGTTCCCGGCCTGGGTCACGTGTTTCTCGGGCGTTTGTCGAAGGCTGCTTACTTCTTTCTGCTGATCACCGGTTTGTTCGCTCTGGGGGTTTGGCTGGGAGATGGCGGGAGCGTTTCAGCAGCTCGGTTCCCGTTTCACCTTTATGGCCAGTACGGGGCTGGGTTACCTGCTTACGTGGCAAGCTTGATCGGAGCAGGTCCCCTGCACGCAACCATTGATCGTCTTGAGCTGGGAGTGCTCATGACGACGGTTGCCGGCATTCTCAACATCATCGTCGTCGTGGATGCTTACGAGATCGCACGACTCGATTCGAGAAAGGGATGACCTTCATGCTTGCAGCGGTTGGTCCCATGTCTTTCGGCGAGCACATCGCCTGGTTCTTCGTGCTGACTCTGGTGCTTTGCTTGACCTATGACGGGCTCCGCGCGGAGTCGGTCTCGATCGCTGTGAAGCGTGGACTCCGGCGTTGGGTCATGTTTGGCATAGGTACGGTGGTGTTGGGTGCCGCATTCCACTTGTTGGTCCGGTCGCTCTAAATCTGTGCCAGTCGCCGCTAGATTTTGAGGTAACGCCCTCCCGCGCTGCAGGTGATGCGCCCTTCGAGTTCAAGAGCGATCAGCCGAGAGCGCACCTTGTGCGCAGAGAGTTGCATTTCGTCGGCGATCTCATCGGGAGTGAGCGCACGGCGTCCAAGAGTCACAAGCAGCGGTTCGGTTTCGATAGATTCACGAGGGCCGTGAGAGAAAATGCCCAGCATCTCGGGTAAGCGTGCGGGATCGACGACCGGTTGTGCGCCATCGTAAAGAAGCTCGTTGCTGCCGGTGGATTGAGGAGAATCGACGGCACCGGGAACCACCCAAACTTCTCGTCCGAGTTCGAGTGCATAGCGGGCCGTGATCAGGGCGCCGCTCTTGCGGCCTGCTTCAACGACCAGGAGTTGACGGCAAAGGGCTGCAATGATCCTGTTGCGGCGCGGGAAGTTGTAGCGTGTGGGACGTGCCCCAAGGGGGAACTCGCTGATGAGAGTTCCACATCGAGCAACGGCCTCTTGAACGGCGGTGTTCTCGGGTGGGTAGACCACGTCGATGCCGCACCCGAGGACGCCAAGCGGCCAGCCACCCGTGTCCAGGGTGCCCTCCAGGGCGCAGCGGTCCACGCCTCGCGCCAAACCGCTCACCACAGCCACTCCAGACCGGGCGGCTGCCTGGCCACAGGCTCGTGCCATCTGACGACCCGTGGGAGTGGCAGCGCGTGCCCCCACGATGGAGAGGGCTTCTTCTGGAGGTGGCCAGCGCCCGCGGACGCAGAGAGCCAGTGGCAGATCCGGGATGTCTCGAAGCCATTGGGGATAGCTGCGCCCCCGGCTCCCGAGGAGCCGGATTCCTTTGCTTCGGGCGAGCCGTCGTTCACGCGTGAGAGTTTCTCGCTGGCGCCACGGTGCCATCCGGTTGCACCAAGTGGCCGGCCAACCAGCACTCCGCCAGGCCTGAGGCGGTAAGTCCAACCAGTCCTCATTCTCGCCAAAGGGCTGGCTCAACTGCCGGTGGTGCCTCGATGTCCCTCCTGCCAGATGGACGGCTAGCTCGGAATCAGTGGGTTCTTCGTCGCCTTGCACACTTTTTGGACGGCTGGCCGTGGCGACCGTTTCACGAGGGTTTGAGGCGTTTTCGATCGCCTGCCTCGCCTTGGGCGGAGCGCTTGCCCGGGGCGAGTCCCGGTAGCGACGTACCGCATGGGCCGGTAGCATGAAGGATACGCAGGGCCGCGTGCGTCTCTCGTGTCTCCCGCTTCTCTCGTTCATGCTGAGGGTTGGCCTGCACGACCCTCATATCCGAAACGGCCCCTACATATGGTGTTTCTCCCCTCCCGCTCGATTTTCGGTGTCGTGACGCCAGTCCGTTGCGTGGCGTTGCTCTTCACCTCGCTACTGCTCGCCACGAGCCTCTCGGCTCAGGAGAGCCTGGGCCTGCGCAGCATTTCTGGCGGACGTGGGGAAGTCATTCTGGGTGAGGGGGGACTCGTGGGGAGTCCGGTCATGCCGGTCGTCGGTTCCTTGGGCGCCACGGCTGCTTGGGTTGATCTCAACGGTGATGGTTTCGATGACTATGTTTTTGGAGCGCCCGACGAACCCGGCGTTCCGTCGATCGCGGAACTGATCGATGCGGGCCACGTCTACGTCATCTTTGGTTCGGCAGATGCCGGGGCCGCAGGCAGTGACCCGGATCTGGATCTCGTCTCGCTGGCTGTTGGAGAGGGGGTCGACTTCCGCGGGCGTGTGGATGATCTCGCCGGAAGCGCCCTGGCGTGCGCCGGTGATGTTGATGGAGACGGGTTCGACGATCTTCTGATCGGCGCTCCAGGATTCAATCAGCCTGGTCGGCCTGGTTCGGGTTCAGCGTATGTGCTTTGGGGCGCCATGGACTGGCCAAGTCAGGATGTCGACCAGAGCCTCAAGAGTCTGCTCGACACGGGGCGCGCAACGCGTTTCGTGGGCGCGCGCACCTTTGGGCAGGCAGGCGCTGCGGTCGGCGGAAATGTTGACGTAGATGCTGATGGCCTTTCAGATCTCGTGATTGGCGCGCCACTGGATTCTACGAATGGATTGATGCAGAACGGCTCGGCCTCGATTGTGTACGGCAACCCGGCATTCAAGGGAGCGGGTGTTGTCGATCTCGCAACGCTTGGTGCGGGTGAGATCACGGAGGTCGAAGGCGCCACGGACTTCCAGTTTCTCGGTTCGGCTGTGGTCGGACTGGGGCGTTTCGATCCCGTATTGCCAGGGACAGGCGGAGCCGAAGACCTCGTTGACGGGGACGATGTTGCCCTGGGTGCGCCAGGGACGTTGGTTCCGGGCGGACTGTTTGGGGGCGCCGTCTACGTCGTGCGCGGGCAGGTCTCTGGCCCGCTGGCCGAGTCGCTGGATGCCTCGGATTTCTCGGGTGGGGACTCGGCGGGGCACACCTACCTGGGGCGTGCCACGGGAGACCAAGCCGGCGCCATGCTTCATTCTGCCGGAGACCTCTTCGGTGACGACGGCTTCGTCGAACTCGTGATCGGTGCGCCTTTCGATGATGGTCCAGGACGTCCGGATACGGGTGTGCACTACATTGTGCCCGGACGATTGAACGGCGCCAATCCCACGGGATTTGATCTCGGGAACGTCGGCCCGGGCGATGGTCTTTCTGCCATACGCATCTTCGGTGCCGGAACCCAGGACGGAGTTCGTGGTGTGTTCGCCAGTGGTGTTGGCGATTTCGACCTCGATGGGGAGCCCGACCTCGCCGTGGGATTCCCCGCGGCAAGCGTGCTGGTGAATGGATCAGTCATCACCGAAGGGGGCTTCGCAAGCTACCTCAGCGGTGCTGCTCTCGACCCCTCGACTCAACATACGATTGACTTGGCGGGAAGCCTGGCAGGTATCGAACTGTTGCGGCTGTACGGCGAGGCCCTTGGCGCTCATGGGGGGTCGTCGCTGGCGGCTGGTGATGCGAACGATGACGGCGTCATGGATTTGCTGATCGGCGCCTCGGGGGCGCCCTCTGATCCGTCGCCACTCGATCCGACCGGGCTGGCATTCAGCAAGACGGGGCGTGGGCAGGTCATCTTTGGCCCCTTCATCACCGTGACGGATGTTTCGCCTTCCTCGTCCTGGTTCGAGGGCCCCTCGGTCTTTGTGACAGTCACCGGTTCAGCGACTGATCTGCTGGTGACCTTCGACGGAGTGGCCGGCACGATTCTCGGCGTGACGGGCAGCGACCCTTATACGATCGAGGTCGCGGTGCCGAGCCCTCTCTTTCCAGGAGACGGTGACTCGGTGGACGTGGCTGTCGTCGCCGGTGGCGCAGCCTTGGCTCTGCCCGATGCCTTCACTTACATCCCCTTTTCCACTGTGACAGGCCCAGAGCCTTCCGTCGTGACACCCAATCTCGACATGGCTTTCACGGGGTTGGCCGTGTCTTCTCCTGAAAACATGTTTGTGACAGTGGGTGGAGTCGGGGCCACGGTTTCGGAGAGCGATCCGCTTGCCGGGACTTTCAGCGTGACAACTCCCGAGGGTCTGGCTCAGAACATTCCGCTCGACATAGAGTTCACCACCAGCAATGGCTCTGGGTCGCTGCCCGATGCTGTGACCGTTCAGGCATTTGTTGTGTCGGCCGTCTCTCCGAATACGGGCCCCCAGGCCGCGGGCATCAATGTGCCGAACGGTACTCCTGGCTTCAGCTATTTTGGGGAGCCGGACTACCCTGTGGAAGTGACGGTCGCGACGACCTCGGGTTCAGCTCCACCGGAAACGGTGGTGGAGTTCGGCAATGCTGTGGTCGGATTCGAAGTCGCGGAAGTGACCGGAATCGTCGGCGAGATTGTCACGGTCAACTTGCCCTACCACCTCCTGGGGCCGTCGGATGTTGCTGTGGATGTGCGCGTGACGACCGACGAAGGCGTTGTCTCCCTGGTCGATGGCTTTACGTATGAGGCGAGTGACTTCCAGACCATTCGCGACACCGAAAACGCAGGCTTTGGTGGTGTTCCTGAACTCATTGCGGCGGGCGACTATCGGCCGAACGGTCAGGCACTCATCCTGATGAAAGGCTGGCCTGCTGCGGAAGCTCAGTTTGCCGTGGGGTTCATGGGCTTCGATCTCTTCGACCCTCTGGCGCCCTTCTTCGGCGGGCTGCTGGGTCCCATGCCTGCCGTGATCATCAATGTGATTGTCGTGGGGCAGGACGAAGTGGCTCTCCAACTCAACCACTCGCCGACGCTTGGTCCGGAGGGGCTGCAAATCTGGACTCAACTGGTGGTCCAGGAAAACAACGGCGTCATTGACGACTGGTCACACAGCGCCATGCTTCTCTTCACGGTGGGGCCTGAGTAGCCGCGCTTCTCAGAGCGATCTCAGACGGTAAGCAACTCGTCGAGAATGTCTTGCAGCGCTCGACGCTCGGCCGAGTTGTTCACGCGCAAACCGTAGAGGTAATGCAACGCTTCTCGCTCGACCCGCGCAACCGTTACGGCCAGCGAAGTCAACTCGCCATCGCCCACGTCGAGTTCCACACTCAGAAGAGTGCCTTCGGCGAACCAGTTGCGTGCGGCACGAACGACGCGCACGGCAAACCCCGTGGGAGAGACGTCCACGATACGACCTGTTGCCGCCTCGGACTCACCACGAATGTTTACCATCAAGCTCACGGGGATTGGCTTGGTTGGCTGGCGAAGTCCACGAC
>Ga0315339_1000979_pt1 | contig 28523 bp, 21 predicted proteins | sample ASW17metaG_FD_204514 | JGI IMG/M metagenome (GOLD analysis project Ga0315339, IMG submission 204514) | Ammonia-oxidizing marine archaeal communities from Pacific Ocean, United States - ASW #17 | ecosystem: Environmental > Aquatic > Marine > Oceanic | place: USA: California | collected 2016-12-05 | reverse complement strand
CCGGTACCAGAGATGGAGGCGCCACCATGACGACCCAGGTCCCAACCACCGTTCGGGTTGAGCCCACCGTTGGCAGCCGCGTAGTACGGCCCCGTGCCATTGATGCCAGCAGGGTTCAACGCGTTGTTGATGCTCGGATCAGCCGTCGTTCCGTGCCACTCGTACTCGAAAGAGGCAAAGAACGTGTTCAACGCAGTCTGGTTACCACTGAGAGCAACCGTGTTCGACGAGTAGACGTTCAACTCATCGTTCGAGAGACCCCAGTACTGGTTGTTGTTCACGGAGTTGATGTTCCAGTGCCACCAGCCATCGATGTTGTCGAGGCCGACGAGAGCGGAAGGAGTCCACGTGAACATGACAATCCAGCAGAAACCCGTCGAAGAGATGGGCAGAGCTGCGCCAGCAGCAGCGATCAAAGTTGCAGTGCCACCGTTGGAAGCAGGAGCAAGACCGTTGTTGGGAAGCAAGATGGCAGCCGTGCTCGGGAGACCAGCACCCGTCGGAAGACCGGCCAGGAAGAACTGGGCCGATGCACCGGGGGAGATGCCGTAAGGAAGGAATCCGGCCGTGGTGGTCCCGTCAGGGAGACCCGCGGTGCAAGCAGGACGAGTGAAGATGTCCTGATCGTTTGGATTCCTGCCATCAAACTCGATGAACAGAATGCCAGGGAAGTCGAGGGCTACGGCCGGAGGAGCACCAAGGACACATTCCGAAGTGAAGAATGTGCTCTGGCGATATCCGAACTCACCGAGCGCCGTGATGTAGTTGCCGCGGAGATCGTTGCCGTCAATCCAGTTACCGATGCCGTCCGCGCCACCTGTTTGGCCGGAACCGCCACCGATATTGAGATAGACCGCGTCGAGGCCGTTGCTGAGAACATGAAAGTTTGTGCCGTTCTGCGCCGAAGCTGCGGTCGTAAGACCAACTGCGATAGCTCCGACCGCCAAGCCGCGCACAATCTGCTTAGCAAATGTCATTACTGAGTACCTCATGGTGGGAGGGGAACACTGATGAAAGATGAAAACGAAACTGTCTCTTTGAATGTGGTGCGTGAAGCGTCACTGCAACAACAAGGGGGCCTATTTGACAGGGAAGTCAGGGCCCCTACTTGGCTTCAACTCGCTTTCCGGATCGTTTCAGGCTCAGTTTCGAGCCGCTGACGGGAGGAAGGCGGGATGGGGCCGGGGTCAAAATCGAACGGTGTCCTGATCGATATAGGAAGGGTTTCTCTCTTGGTGTGTCTTCAATGGTGTCTCTTTGATGGCGATCTGACTGAAAACGACCCAGACAGAGCACCTCGACCAGGTGAGTCAACAGCCCATTGGCATCTTCGGGGAGACCATTGACTGGAGGAAGACTACAGCCACTCCTGAAACCTGTCAACGAACCATCTCCATGTGTTTGATCTCTTTCTTCAAACTTTTTGAAACTCTCAAAACATGTATTTTAGACGAGAATTCGCAGAGAAGGGGCCATTAGAGGGAGCTGGAAGGATCTGTCTCGGATGGCCTGAATCGCCACGAAATCGGAACCCCTGAGCTGTCACTCGGGCTCCGAGCCGAGGGCTCAAAATCGCCGAAAAGTCACGCGGATGGCCTTCCTGCTCCCTCAGGGGCCCCTTTTCATGGGGAGGTCGGGGTGTGGCCTTGACCCGAGGGGCCCGATCCTGACACCATCGCCCGCCTTTTTTCTCGGATCTTGAGTGGTTTACCGATATGGCCTCATTCCTGCACGTGGTCGTCCTCGCCGCCGGGGAAGGGAAGCGCCTGCACGGTCGGCTGCCGAAGGTTCTGATGCCCCTCTGGGGCCGTCCAGCCGTGGCTTGGCCGGTGGGTGCAGCAAAGGCCCTCAAGCCGAGCAGCCTCGTTGTGGTGGGTGGTGAGCACTCGGAGGCGCTGGAGAGAGCGCTTGAGGGTTCTGAGGTCTCTCTTGCCCGCCAGGAGGAGCCCCTCGGGACGGGCCATGCCGTGCTTTCGGCTCGCGAGGCCCTTAAGGATGCTGAGGGAGAGTTGCTGGTTCTGAACGGGGACTGCCCTCTGGTGACCTCGGAACTTCTCGCCGAACTGCTTGCGGTCCATCGAGCCCACCGTGGCCCCGTCTCCTTTCTCTCCATGCACTTGAGTGATCCAAGCGGCTACGGTCGGGTCACCCGAGATGAGGCTGGCAAGGTGACCGCCATCGTGGAAGAGAAGGACGCCACTCCGGAGCAGCGGGCCCTGACCGAGGTCAATGCCGGTCTCTGGGTGTTCGACATTCCGTCGATCTGGGACGACCTGTCACGAATCGGCGCTGAGAATGAGGCCGGCGAGATCTACGTCACAGACCTCGTGGAGATGCGCGTGGCGGCAGGCGATTCTGTCGAAGCTCTCTGCTGGGAACATGCGGAAGACGTGCTGGGATTCAACGATCAGAAGCAGCTTTCTGAGGTGCGAGCGATTCTCCGACACCGGATCCTGGATGGCCACATGGCCAACGGAGTGGAGATCGTTGACCCGAACTCCACCTTTATTGACGCCGATGTGACCATCGAGCCCGGAGCCTGCATTCTGCCGTGCACCATGATTGAAGGCAGGTCGACCATCGCCACCGGTTGCCATGTGGGGCCCTTTAGCCACCTCCGAGAGGGGAGTGTGCTCATGGAGGGTTCCAAGGTGGGCAACTTCACCGAGACGAAGAAGTCCGTGCTGGGCCCAGGTGTGAAGGCCGGGCATTTAACCTACCTTGGTGATACGCAGATCGGCGCCGGAACCAACGTGGGAGCGGGGACGATCACGGCGAATTACGATGGAAAGACCAAGCACCCCACGCAGATTGGCAAGGGCGCGTTCATTGGAAGCGGAACGGTGATTGTAGCCCCGGCTCAAGTCGGCGATGGAGCGCTCACCGGAGCAGGATCTGTTTTGACGGCTCGAACCGTTATCGGCGATGGTGAAGTCTGGGTCGGACAGCCAGCCCGTTTGCATCGTTCATCACCGACCGACGAATCATCGGGATCTACCGAGGAGCCTGCTTCATGATGACGCTCTACAATGGCCTGGCGCTTCTTGCTGGAAGTGCCCACCGAAAGCTGGCCGAGGACATTTCGACCATCCTTGAACAGCCGCTTTGCCGGGCGCACGTCGGCCGCTTCCCGGACGGTGAAGTGGATGTGAAGTTGGGCGAGGACGTGCGCGGGAAAGACGTCTTTATCATTCAGCCCACCTGCCCGCCGGTGAATGACAATCTGGTGGAACTGCTGACCTTGATCGATTGCTGCAAGCGCAGTTCAGTCGGTCGTATCACCGCCGTCATGCCGTATTTCGGATACGCACGCAAAGACCGCAAGGACGAGGGCCGCGTGCCCATCACGGCCAAGTTGGTCGCCGACTTGCTCAATGTGGCCGGGGTTGACCGGGTGATCGCGATGGACCTCCACGCGCCGCAGATCCAGGGCTTCTTCAACGTGCCCGTGGATCACCTGTACGCCAAGCCCGTTTTCCGGGACCTCTTCAAGAAGACCTTCGACCCCAAGCAGATCACGATTGTGGCGCCGGATGCCGGGGGCATCAAAATGGCGCGTGCATTCAGCACCATGCTCAACTGCGAGTTTGCGATCGTGGACAAGCGCCGCATGGGGCCCGAGCAGACCATGTCCGAGCACTTGATCGGCGAGGTCGCCGGGCGTGATGCCATCCTGGTGGACGACATGATTGCCACGGGCGGCACCATCACCAACGCAGCCCGCATGGTGAAAGCTCACGGAGCTCGTAAGGTCTATCTCGCAGCCACGCATGGCGTGTTTGCGGGGCCGGCTCTCGAACGGCTGGCGGAAGCTGATGTCGAGAAAGTCTTCATTACGGATACAGTGTGCCCTCAGGCCGACTACCCCGATGTCGTCCAGGTCCTCTCCGTCGCTAGCCTGCTTGCCGAGGCCATTCATCGCATTCACGTTTGTCGCTCGGTGAGTTCCCTGTTTGTCGAGTGATCACTCCCCGTTTTCCTGAACACGCGCGCATGGATGGTGAGCGCTTTGAGCTCACCGCCGCCTTGCCCGCCTTAAACAATTGAGAGAATCATGAGTACTCCCACGCTGATCAAGACCACGGCCCGTGATGGCAGCGGTTCCCAAGCTTCTCGTCGCGAGCGCGCCGCCGGTCTGGTCCCAGTGATCATCTACGGTCATGGCCAGGACAATGTGCAGTGCAAGGTGGATGGCCACGACTTGGGGCTCGCTTTTGCCACTTCAGACCAGGTGTTCAATCTGGAAATCGCCGGGAAGAAAGAATCGTGCCTTGTGAAAGAGGTGCAATACGACACGTTTGGGCAGCGCATCCTGCACGTTGATTTCTCTCGTATCGATCTGTCCGAACAGGTCGCGGTTGAGGTGGTGTTGGAATTCCGTGGTGATCCTGCGGGCGTGAGCGCGGGTGGAACGCGCATCGTCCACCACCCCAAGCTTTCGGTGAACTGCCGCGCAGACTCCATTCCGGATGTGGTCGTCATCGATGTCTCGGGGCTCGAAATCGGCGATTCCCTGCATGCTGGCGAGATCGAGTTGCCAGAGGGAGTGTCACTGGACGAGGGGCAGTTGGCTCCAGGAGAGCAGGTCTTTGCCGTTGCGGCGCCGCGCGTCGAAGTCGAAGAAACGACCGAGGACGCAGAAGGTGCTGAGGGCGAGGAAGCGACCGATGAGAAAACAGACGAGGCGAAGCCGGATGGTGATTCCGAGGGCAAGAAGAAGGACTCTGGCAGCTAGCCTCAGATCGTTGATCGCATGCAGTTGATCCTTGGCCTGGGCAACCCAGGTGCCGAGTACGAGAACACCCGGCACAACGTCGGCTTCGCTGTGCTCGACATCATGGCAGAGCGTCTCGGCTGTTCTTTTTTTCAGCGGGGGCGTGCGCTTGTCACTCGTGGTGAGGTTGAGGGTCGGCCCTTCTTGCTGGCCAAGCCCACCACGTTCATGAACCGTTCAGGCCGGGCGGCACGGGATCTGCTCGCGGATTTCGAGGGCCCGGTGGAGCTGCTCGTGCTGTGCGATGATTTCCATCTGTCTCTGGGGCAGCTGCGGTGCCGACGGCAGGGCTCTTCTGGCGGACAAAACGGCCTGGCTTCAGTTCTGGAGATGGTGCCCGACGGGCAATCCGTGGGCCGCTTGCGGCTGGGTATCGGAGATCCCGGCCGCAAACCCGCGGAGGATTACGTCCTGGAGCGCTTCAAGCGGTCCGAGGAGGATCTGGCTGCGGACATGCAAGTCAGGGCGGCCCACCACGTGATCGATTGGCTCGGTGACGGGGATCTGGACCGTCTTGTGAACCGGGCAAACGCCCCCGTGAGCTGAATCTCTGCGGGGTTTGCCAGGGTCCCTCTTGCCGGGTCGAGGGGCACTCGCTACGGTGTTCCGTTCTGCATCCCAGGCCAGAGAGGCTTGTCGGCGGCACCCTCGCTCCGACGCAGTATCTCGCTGGCCCGGTTTCCCCGTCCAGTGGATCAGATTCGAGAGGTCAGATTGTGAAGTACTACGAAGGCATGTTCATCCTCCACAACCGCGATCCGCGTGGGGAGGACGAAGCCGAGCCGGACACCCCCGAAGTGGTGGTCCAGAAGCTCATCGAGAAGGTCGGAGGCACGCTAGGTCCTTCGATGTTGTGGGCCAACCGAAAGCTGGCTTATCCCATTCACGGGAACCAGACCGGCACCTACGTGATCTGCTATTTCTCCGGTGAGTCGGGAACCATCGACGAGCTCAATCGGGAAGTGAAGCTCTCCGATCGTTGCTTGCGCTCGATGGCGATCGCTGTTGCAGCCTTGCCGAAGGACGATGAGATGCCCGAGCCGCTTTCCGAGCCGGCCTCGCGTTCAGGCCGTCGCTTCGAAGGGGACACCAGCGCAGAACTCGGCCGGGACGGCGAGGAGACGCGCAAGATCTGGGAACTGCTCGACTACAAGAACCCCTTTGTGCTGCGCCGCATGATTTCGGCTCAGGGCAAGCTGTTCTCGCGGGTTCGCAGCAATCTGGAAGCCAAGAGCCAGCGTCGGTTGCGCACGGCTGTTTTCCGGGCCCGGAACATGGCCCTTCTTCCGTTCGTCGGTCGCTGAATCTCCGGCTCCAATAGAGAGAGGTTGCTCGAGTCATGAAGCTCATACTGCTGGAATCGGTCGAGGGTCTCGGACGGCCCGGAGACCAGGTCAACGTCAAGAACGGGTTCGCCCGGAACTATCTCCTTCCTGAGCGCAAAGCGGTCGTGCTCACCGAAGACAGCCTGCGCATGCTGGGCAAGCTGAAGGTGAAGGCGGAGGAAGAAGAGCGGGCCATGATCAGTTCGATGGAAGAACTTGCCGTCAAGCTGCGGGGCCTGCATGTCGAGGTCATGGCCCGGGCGACCGAAGAGGGACACCTCTTCGGCTCCGTGACGGAGAAGGATATCCACGGCGCCATCGTGGCCGCTGGCTGGGATGTCGCGCAGCGTGCCATTCGCTTGCCCATGCACCTCAAGGACTCAGGTGTTCATGAGGTGGCGTTGCACCTTTACGGTGACATCACAGAATCGATCACTGTCGAAGTCGTACCGATCGACATGGAAGGGACTCGCATCGAATCTCTCGGAGCCGAAGGTGAATCGGCCGGAGATGCTGAAGATGAGTCTGCACGGGGTGAGGAGGGTGACGGCGAGGCGCCGCTCTCCGATGGAGAGCCGGCAACAACGGCTGAGGCTTGAGTCTCATGGGCCGCCCGTCGGCCGCGCCTCACCTGTCATCAGGCGCGCGCGTTCTACTGGCTGTTGTCTTGCTCGTGGTCTTTGGGCTGCTGGCCGAAGGAGCGCTCTCCTTGCTGGGCGGGAGGTCGCTGGTGGAGGTCTGGCGCGGACCGCGTTCGGCTCGCGAGTGGATGGCCCCCACAGAACGTGATCGTTGGTTGGCGGCTGCTCAGAGCCCAGGTCCCTGGCACGTCCATGAGGATCCTCTGGTGGGTTTCTGCCTGAAGCCCAATAGCGAGGTCGACGTCTTTGGCATCAAGGTCCAAAGCGATGCGCTCGGTATGCGGGCTCGCCCCGCGGCCTCGGAATCGGTTGGAGCCCCGGGGGCACCGGAGGCCACGCCTCCGCAGGAGCCCTTACGCATTCACGTGCTGGGAGATTCGGTCGCCTTTGGGTGGGGAGTTGAGGACGACGAGGCGCTGGCCCATCGGCTTGAGGTGCATCTCAACGCCGTGCGTCCGGCCGGGAGCCCCCCGGTGGTTTGTCAGACGGTCGCCATACCCGGCTGGAACCATCGCAATGCGGTGCACTTCCTGCTCGATCACTGGGATGCCTTGCCCGCAGATATTGTGCTCTACATGCCGATCGACAACGACCTGGCCAATGGATACGGCGTCACTGAGGCGGGGCATCGCCGAGAAAATCCAGATATTGCGACGTCCGAACCGTTTCTGAGGGTGAGCTCAGATCAGCGGCATTACGTTGTGCTCGACCTGATCCACAGGCTGCAGGCTCAGGGCGGAGTGGAAACACGTTCGGAGGATGAGCTGGGCCCCCGAGTTCTCGAAGCGGATCTGTCCGAAGAATCGACCCGGCGCCTGGATGAAAACGCAGCGGACATCCGCCTTCTGGCGGACCTGCTGGAACAACGCGGCACGCACATGATGCTCCTGCAGTACAGCGAGCTGCCTTACCTGTGGCACCTCTGGAGCCGCTTGGCTGCCGATGGGGGGCCGTCGATTCCGATCCTGAATCTCCTCAAGCCCGATCCCGAGCGGCGCTTCACCCTGCCGTCCAATCCCCACCCGAATGCGAAGACCCTGGATGTGGTTGCGGTTTGGTGTGCTGAAGCTCTGCTGCTGCAGGGACTGGTCCCGGGCGGCGCGGATGCCATCGCTCGTTTGCCAGCCGTACCGGCTGAGTATACCGACGCAAGGGCGCAACTGTTGGAGCCCGCGGACTGGGCCTCTCGTAGTGCCCTGAGTCGCTCCAAGGATCGCTCCCAGCTGCTTTCACGTGTGGATTCGGAGACCGGAGAGGGGCTGAGGCAGGTTTACGGAGGTCTGCAGGCCGGACAACTGGCAGCCAGGCAGGTTTTGGCGTTGCTGGCCTGTCCCGGAGAGGGCGCGGAACTCGCCCTGGAGCTGCGATCGATCCAGGATCGCCCTGATCTGCTGCCCCTGCGCCTTGCGGTGGAGAGCGATGGTCAGGAGGTGGGGAGCTTGTTGCTGGAAGAGGGCGGTCCGAGTGAATGGGTGAGTGCTCTCCCTGCTCACGGAGAGGATCCCTGCGAGCACGAGATCCGGCTGGTGGCGGAACGAGACGTTGTCACCCGCTATATGGGGCGGTTGAGAATGGGAAGTTACGTGCTGCTTTCGCTGGAGTTGCGGGAGGCCCCGTGACTCGAGGCCGTCGGGCCATTCGCTGAAAGCGCACTTCCTGGCCAGCCATCCGGCAGTGTGAGGGGCTGGAGCGACTTCGCCATGGACTGATAGACTGGTCGGCTCGCGCACCTCGGGTTGGGGAGCGCCTGTCGAATGGCCCACTCGACACCCTGATGCAACCAAGGGGCAGTTGGGGGGAGGAGACTCACGTGGATCAAGGCGCGATACCGGACCATCTTCCTCCTCAGAACATTGAGGCAGAGCAGTGTGTCTTGGGAGCGATGCTGCTTGACCGGGCAACTATCGGCGACATTCTGCTCGTGCTGGGCGCCGACGATTTCTACGTGCCCATGCATGCCGAGGTCTTCAAGGTTCTTGCCGATCTGTTCGACCGCAATGAACCCGTCGATCTGGTCATCGCCACCAATGCCTTGAAGGCTGCAGGCAAGCTCGAGGCTGTCGGTGGAGTGGACGCGCTGGTCGGGCTCATGGAATCAGTGCCCTCTTCCGCGCATGCGTCCAACTACGCAGCGCTTGTGCGTTCTGCATCCGAGAAGCGGCGCTTGGTAGTGGCTGCGCAAGAGATCCTTCGGGATTCCTATTCGGCCTCGACAACAAACGTGGACGATTTGCTCGACAAGGCAGAGCGGGCCATCTTTTCGGTTGCCCAGGGTCGTGGAACGGAATCGGGTGCAAGCATGCAGGATCTGGTCAAGCACGCCATGCTGCGTGTGGACTCGCTGCAAGAGTCAGATGGCCGCGCTGTGACCGGTGGATTGGACACCCATTTCACAGATCTCGATCAGTTTCTTAACGGTCTCGCTCCTGGCGCGCTCTACATCATTGCGGGGCGCCCTTCGATGGGGAAGTCGAGTTTCGCCACGAGTTTGCTCGACAACATCTGTATCCGAGATCAAACCCCGGCCGCTCTTTTCACGTTGGAAGTCACCAAGGAACAGGTCGCAGAGAACATGCTGTGTTCCAACGCGCGTGTGGACGCACACCGGCTCATGCGTGGCGAGCTCTCAAACGATGAATACGCCAAGGTGCCACTGGCAGCTGGTCGCCTTGCCGAGGCGCCGTTGTACGTCGATGACACGCCAGGGCTCACCATGACTCGACTGCGCGCCAAGGCTCGGCGCCTCAAGTCGCGAATGAACATCCAATTGCTTGCGGTGGACTATCTTCAGTTGCTCACGCTCGGAAGTGCCGTGGAAAGTCGTCAGATAGAAATTTCACGCCTGTCGGGCTCACTCAAGCAGTTGGCTCGTGAGCTCAAGATTCCCGTCATCGCGCTCAGTCAGCTGAATCGCGCCGTCGAGGCGCGTACCAACAAGCGACCGATGATGGGTGATCTACGTGAGTCAGGATCGATCGAGCAGGATGCCGACGCCATCATGTTGCTCTACCGGCATGAGTACTACGAGCCGGAAGACATCGCTGCCAAGGGTTCAGCCGAACTCATCATTGCAAAGAACAGGAATGGACCAACTGGTGTCGTGGAGTTGAACTTCCACGCCAACATGATGCGGTTCGACAATGCCCACCGCTTTCCGGATGCGTCGGAGTCGTCGCCCGCCGGTAGCTCTGCTCCAGTGCTCTGAGGAGGCGAGCAGCCCACGTGTTGTGCCTCAGTCGCGTCTTCTCGAGGGCATGCCTCTGCATGCTGATTCTGCTCCAGGCAATTTCTGGGCTGAACGCTCAGGACCCGGTCCTCGTTTTTGGGGGCGGGTACGAAGGGCAACCTGTTGTGGACGTCGTACTCGACGGCAATGTGCTTGTCGCCCATGAGTTGCTCATGGCAAACATGAAGACGCGACCCGGGTCGGTGTACACCGCCGAGCACATCGATGACGACATGCGCTGGATGACCCAGTCCTATGGGGTCTACCCAGAAGTCAATGTCGAACAGGTTCCAGATGGTGTGATCGTCACGTTCAAGTTGGTCAGAGTGCAGCACTACGACCAAGTGGAGTTTGAGGGCAACGGGGAATTCAGCGATTCCCGGCTGCGTGGCGTGGGTTTACTGCCGAGCGGCGGTCGGGCGACTCCCGAGCAGGTCGCCAGCGCTTTGTTGCTGATCCGAGAGTTTTATCTCTCGAAGGGCTACCCCTTCATCCAGGTGAACCACAAAGACACGTCCAGTGACAAGGGTGAGTTCAGGTCCACGATTCGTATCTTCGAGGGACCCGAGGTGGAGGTTGCTTCCCTGCGATTGATCGGGCTCACCGCTGTGGATGAAAATGATGCTCGCGACCTGCTGAGTAGTCAGCCTGGGTTCTGGTCATGGTTGGTGGGTAAAGACTTCGTGCGCAGTGAAGTCGATCGCGACACGTTAGTGCTGGAAGATTACGTTCGCCGTGAGGGCTACTTGGACGCCTCGGTCTCGTTAGACCCACTCGAATGGTCTGACGACCGCACGAAGGTTGTGGTGTCTTTGAATGTGGACCAAGGTTCGCGTTACTTCGTGCGCAGTGTGACGGTCGCCGGTAATACCGACTTGACAGGTCAGGAGTTGCTGAAAAATGCCGCCTTGACGGTAGGTGATCCTTACCGAGCCCCGGATGTTTCCCGGGTGTTGCGATCGATGCGCGACTTGTACGGGCACGACGGTTTTATCGACGTCAGTATTCGCCCAGTTGAGACTTTTGACCTCGAGGAACCGTTGCTCGATCTTGAGTGGCGCGTGGACGAGGGTCGGCAGAAAAGAGTGCGGGATGTCATTGTGCACGGAAACGTGGGGACCAGAGATGGGGTCGTCCGACGTTACATGACCGTGTATCCCGGCGACATCATTGACACGCGCGAACTTCGCTACAGCGAGGACGCGTTGATTTCGCTTGGCTACTTCACCGATCTGAGTGGCGTGCCGAAGGTGAGGGTGACGACAGAGCCGACGGACGACCCAGGTCTGGTCGATGTGGTTGTGAATGTGGACGATGCCAGCAGCGGTATTTTTACTTTTGTGTTCGGTGCAGGCTCCGATTCGGGTGTGTTTGCAGGTGTGACCGTGGACAAGCGCAACTTCGACATCAGTCGCGCGGCTTCGTCCTGGAAGCGTTTCTTCCAGGAGTTTTTCGAACGAGGAGAGGCTTTCCATGGTGGCGGCCAGAGTCTCTTGCTTGAGGTGATTCCAGGGACGGAGACAACGCAACTCGACATTGTCTTCAACGACCCTTGGCTCGATGAAAGTGCTGAGGACCCCTGGGGGCTCACGGTTGAGGTTTACGACCGCCGACGCATTTACTCCGACTACACACAGGCAAGTGTTGGTACCGGAGTTTTCTTCGATCATCAGTTCAGCCGCGAAGTCAGCCTGTCGCTAGGGCCTCGGCTGGAGAACGTCAACATCACTGACATTGATGATGAAGCGAAAGATTTCGTGACGGGGCAGGGAACTGAATTCGCGAAAGCTGAAGGTCGACATTCGCGCCACGTGATGGAAGCAGCCCTGTCTTTTACGGCGCTAGATTCTCTCTTTGACCCCACAGAAGGTGTGACGTCTCAGCTGCGTATTGAGAATGTTGGCGGGCCTTTCGGTGGTGACATTGATGCGGTGCGCGGTCAGCTGAGCGCCGAGGCTTTCTTTCCCATGGGAGAGGATGAAGATGGAAACATGAACGTGTTCCATCCCCGATTCTCCTTGGGTGTCGTAGAAGGAACCGGAGACTCCGAAGAACTGCCTTTCTTTGAAAACTTTTTTGTAGGCGGCGGTTCCGGGCCGTTTGCCGTGCGGGGATTCGCTTTTCAGGGCGTCGGGCCTCACCAGCGCATGAGGAGCACGCAGCTTGGCCCGGTTCTGGATGACAACAGTGGCAGCGCCGTTGGTGGCCGGCTCGCTGCTGTGGCGAGCCTGGAAGCACTCTTTCCGCTGGTCACGGACTACAACGCGTTCCGCGATCGGGACGAAACCATGGTCAAGGGCGTGCTTTTCGTCGATGCCGGGAATCTCCTGGGAGACACCGACTGGGATGAGCTGATGAACGACATTCGCCTGAGCGCAGGAGCTGGGGTCCGGCTGAAGATGCCGGCCCTGGGCGGGATCACCATCCGTATGGATTGGGCCATGGTGCTGGCTGAGAAGCGTGAAGACGAGACACGCCCCCTCAGTTTCGAGTTGAGCCGCCGGTTCTAGGTCCCTGTTCTGGAGCGGTTCGAGTCCCGTCTAGCGATTCGAGTGCCGCCGGGCTTTCCCACCGCCGCCGACTTTCGGATAGTGGGCCCCTGGTCATCCCCCGGTCAGAGCGATCATGCACCTTCATCAGACCATCGCTGAGATTGCCGCCTTGCTGCGCGGCCAGGTGATCGGTCCGGAGGGTGCCGAACTCGAAAGTCTGCGTTCGCTGGCCTCTGCCGGCCCTCAAGATCTCGCAGCCGTTTTCCGGCCGCAGTATTTCAAGGAGGCGGGTGCGAGCCGTGCTCGATGCCTGATCGTTCCAGGCACCGAGTCTTCGGCAGAGTCTGCCGCCCTGCAGGAGCAAGTCCGCGGCGAGGGGCGTTCGCTCATTTGTGTGGAGGATCCCGAGTTGGCGGTCGACACGATCGTCGCGACTTTTGGTCCACGCGAAGTTGGCCCCGCCGAGGGCGTTCATCCGTCTGCAGTTGTCGAAGACGGAGCGGATTTGGATCCGTCCGTTGCCGTTGGCCCCTGGTCTTTCGTGGGGCGCGGTGCACGGGTCGGACCAGGAACGAAACTGTGGGCGCGCTCCTACGTAGGAGCAAATGCTTCGGTTGGTGCTGGATGCAAGTTGTACCCGGGCTCGTACCTCGGCGAGCGCTGCGTGATGGGCGATCGTGGCATCCTTCATCCCGGCGCGGTGCTTGGCGCAGACGGATTCGGGTTCCGAGTCGGAAAAGATGGTGCACATATCAAGAGCCCGCAGGTAGGTGTCGTGCTCGTGGGGAACGACGTCGAAATCGGCGCGAACACCACCATCGATCGTGCGCGCTTGGAATCCACCGTGATTGGTGACGGTGTGAAGATCGATGACCAGGTGCACATCGCGCACAACTGTTCGGTTGGCGATCACACCGCCATCGCAGGGCATGCGTCACTGGCAGGCGGAGCACATGTCGGTAAACATGTCCTCATGGCTGGGCGGGCTGCGATCAGTAGTCAGGTCCATGTCTCCGACAAAACCATTGTCGGGGGCTGTGCCATTGTGATGCAGGACCCCCTGCCCGGCGAGTATGTGCTGGGGTATCCGGCGGCTCCGCACCACCAGTGGAAGCGTCAGATCTCGAGTCTTAAGCGGCTTCCCGCTTTGCTCGCTGACTTGCGGGCTGCTCGCCCGGGAGGGTCTGACAGTGGCTCGTAACCAGCGAACAATCAAAAATCCGTTTGAGGTGAGAGGCGTCGGGCTTCACGAAGGCCATGATGTGCGGGTTGTCGTTCGACCTTCGGCTGCGGACAGCGGCGCGTTCTTCATTCGATCTGACCTGCCCGACAGTGATCCGATTCCGGCCAATATTGAATCTGTTGCCGAGGCGGAGCGACGCACGATGCTCCGGCGTGGACTGGCCGAGGTGCACACAGTCGAGCACCTGCTTGCCGCGCTTGCTGCGATGAATATCGACAACGTGGAGATTGAACTCGACGGCCCGGAGTTGCCCGCATTGGATGGCTCTGCCTTGCCATGGTTTGAGGCGGTGAGCGCCGCAGGGGTGGTCGACCAGAAGGTGGCCCGCAAGGAGTTCGCGATCGAGGAGCCGCTCTTCGTCGAAATGGACGGTGCGGTTGTGAATGCGATTCCCTCGTCGCGTAGCGGACTGCAGCTTGCCTACACACTCGACTACCGCCATCAGGGCCTGACTCCCCAGTTCATCGAAGTCGAACTGCCTGGGACAGATATGGCCAAGGAGATCGCTCCGGCGCGCACCTTTGTGTTGGCGTCGGAGGTAGAGGCGCTTCGTGCGAGTGACCTGGGTGCGGGCGCAAACGAAGAAAATACCGTCGTGTTGGATGGCGACGCACCTGTTCATGGAGAGCTTCGCTTCTCTGATGAGCCGGCTCGTCATAAGCTTCTCGATATGTTGGGCGACCTGTACCTGCTGGGTGCCGACATCCAAGGGCGTATTAGTTCGACTCGTTCGGGTCACCGGGCGCACCACGCCTTGGTGCGCTGTCTCTCTGCCGCCATGGAGCGGGAGGAAAACCATGGGCGCCTTGTCCGCGACACCGGCATGGACATCCGGGAAATCGCCGATTTGTTGCCGCACCGCTATCCGTTCTTGCTGGTGGATAGGGTTCTGGAGTTGGAGGGCTATCGGAGAGCTGTTGGCATCAAGAATGTCTCGGTGAATGAGCCGTTCTTTGCAGGCCATTTCCCGGGCCAGCCCATCATGCCCGGCGTCCTCATCTTGGAGGCCTTGGCGCAACTGGCAGGCACGTTGCTTCTGCGCCGTATGGAATACACGGGCAAACTGCCCGTGCTCTGGGCCATCGACAAGGTGAAATTGCGCCGTTCGGTGATTCCAGGGGACCAACTCCGGTTGGAAGTCGAAGCAGTCAAAGTGCGTGACACCATGGGACGAGTCGTGTGTGTTGCAAAAGTCAATGAGCATGTCGCAGCGGAGGCGCAGATGGTGTTCACGCTGGTGGACGCAGGATGATTATTCACAAGACAGCAATCGTTGATGCGGCAGCTGAACTCGATGACGATGTCGAGGTCGGTCCATACACAGTGATCGAAAAAGGCGTGCGCATCGGAGCGGGTTCGCGGGTCGGACCGCACTGCTTTCTCTCCGAAGGTGCGGTTCTCGGCGAACGGAATATTCTGACGGCATTTGTCTCTGTTGGGACAGCTCCTCAGGACCTCGTTCATCACACGGGAGCGAGCCGAATTGAGATTGGGGATGACAACGTTTTCCGTGAGTTCGTGTCACTCAATCGCGGCACGCCCAAGGAGCACAAGGTCACGACCATTGGTAACAAGAACTTTGTCATGGCGAGTTGCCATGTGGGTCATGACTGCGTGCTGGGGTCCGGAATTATTATGACCAACAGCGTGCTCATCGCAGGGCACTGTCACGTTGGCGACAACGTCGTACTCAATGGGTACGCAGGAGTTGGTCAGTACACGTCGATTGGGCGTATGGCCTACGTCGGCGCGAAGGCGCGAGTGGTGCAGGACGTTCCACCCTTCGTCAAAGTCGCCGGAGATCCTGCCGAAGTGCGCATGGTCAATGAGGTCGGCATGGCACGTGCCGGGATCGAAAAAGAAGATATCGATGAGATCAAGCACGTCTATCGGGCCATCTTTCGCACCGGGCGCAGCGTGAGCGAAGAGGCGCACGCCCTGATCAACGATCGGTCGCCCATGGTGCGAGAGCTTGCCGAGTTCTTGTTGCGTAAGGAGGCCGGGCGATTCGGGCGCTATCGAGAATCGCTGAGAGGTCATTCCTGAACGAGGTGCCAAGCACACGCTGGCCGGGCTTGTCTCTTCACTGAGCCTGTATTCAATCGCTGAGCTGTTACGAAAAGGAAGCATGCATGGGGTCTCCAACTCTCAAAGCTGCCGTGGTGGGCGTGGGTCATTTAGGCCAACACCATGCGCGTCTGATGAATGAGATTCCGGGCGTGGAATTGAGCGCAGTCGTCGATGTGGATCCTGATCGAGCGGAGGCGATTGCCAAGCCTCTGGGGGCTGTGGGCTTGTCCTCATTGGATTCCATTCCTGATGACGTCACTGCAGTGAGTGTCGCTGTTCCGACCAGCCTCCATCGTGATGTTGTGATGTCGTTGCTTGATCGCGAGATCAATGTGCTCGTCGAGAAACCCATGGCGGCGACTCTGGACGAGGCACGTGAAATGGAAGCGGCGGCGAGAGAGCGCGGTGTCGTCCTACAGGTGGGGCACATCGAACGCTTCAACCCTGCCTTGTCTGCATTGCATGACATGCAGATTCAGCCTCGATTTATAGAGGCCCACCGCCTGGCGCCTTTCAACTTTCGCACATTGGATGTCAGCGTGGTCATGGATCTCATGATTCACGACATCGACATTGTGATGGAACTCGCGGACGCTCCACTCAAGGAAGTGCATGCCGTGGGTAGCCGCGTGCTTGGCAAGCATGTCGACATCGCCAATGCCCGGTTGGTGTTTGAGAACGGCTGCATTGCGAATATCACAGCCAGTCGAGTGTCCTTTGAGCCACTTCGCCGAACCCGCGTCTTTGGAGATGAAGCCTTTGTCTCCATGGATTTTGCGACTCGGAGGGCGTTTGTGGTGCGCAAGGCAGAGGCCTTTGATCTGGGCAGCCTGGATGCCAGCGCACAATCTCGGCTGGAAGCGAAGGACTCCTTCAAGGAATTCATCGCACAGGGCCTGATGGATGCGAGAGAGATCGATATGGACGAGGCAAATCCGTTGCTGTCGGAACTGACGGCATTCATTGCTAATGTTCGCGGTGAAGAAGTCAGTGGCGTGTCGGCAAAGGCCGGCTTGAGAGCCATGGAGGTCGCTCTGCGCATCTCCGAAGGAATTGAATCGCATCGATGGACCTGAGAGGGGAGTCATGACGTTCCCGACGCTGCCGCCGGAGGAGCGGCTCGAGGCGCTCGTGCAGGAGAGCTGGGATGCGCACGAGGTGCCTGCGCGTTCCCTCGCACGTAACGCCGACGGAGAGGCTTTCGTTTTTTTCGAAGGCCCGCCGACAGCCAATGGCAAGCCGGCGATTCACCATGTGTTCTCGCGGACCCTGAAAGACACGGTTTGCCGCCATCGCCTCATGAAGGGGCATCGCGTTCCGCGCAAGGCTGGGTGGGACACACAAGGCCTTCCCGTTGAAATCGAAGTCCAGAAAGAACTGGGTATCACGACTCGCGAGGAGATCGAGGAGATCGGCATTGCCGAGTTCAATCGGCGCTGTCGCGAGTCTGTATTCAAGTACAAGGCTGACTGGGAAAAATTGTCGAAGCGCATGGCGTATTGGCTCGACTACGAAAACCCCTACGTCACCTATGAGAGCGATTACATCCAGAGTTGCTGGGCCATTCTCTCTCGCTTTCACGGGGAAGGCTTGCTGGTCAAGGACTTCAAGATCCTTCCATACTGCCCCCGCTGCTCGACCGGTCTCTCGAACCATGAGGTCGCGTTGGGATACGAGACCGTGCAAGACCCTTCAGTCTTTGTGCGCTTCGCCGTGACGGATCATGATTGGGCCGAGCGTTTTGATTCGTCGCTGGGCCTTGTGGATGGCTGCAACTTGGACGAGGGCACTCTGAACGCTTGCCGCGCCCTCAAGAAACCAAGCTTGCTGGTCTGGACAACGACACCTTGGACGCTCTTTTCTAATGTTGCATTGGCCGTCGATGGCGACCTGACCTATGCGGCTGCGCGGCTGGATGAAGAGACTTACATTCTGGCCGACGCCCTTGTGGGCACTGTTTTAGGTGATGAGGCCGAGGTGCTTGCGCGCTTCCCCGGGCGGCTGCTCGAGGGGCTTTCTTACCAGCGGCCGTTGGACCATGTCACTGTCGAGTGCACATCTGATGACCAGCGAGCGGTCATGCACACCGTGCGGTTGGCAAGCTTCGTCTCTTCTGAGGACGGCACGGGGCTTGTGCACATGGCGCCGGCTTTCGGCGCCGATGACTTCAGTATTCGGCAGCGAGATGGGCTTCCACTCGTGCTTCCTGTGGATGAGCAGGGTCGCTTCACATCAGCAGTGCCTGGTTTTGAAGGTCGATTCGTCAAGGACGCAGACGGCGATATCATCAAGGTCTTGAAAGACCGTGGTGTGCTTTATCGGCGTGCGACCATCGATCACAGTTACCCGCATTGTTGGCGATGCAAGAGCCCTTTGCTCTACATGGCTCGACCGAGTTGGTATCTGCGCACCACAAAGCTGCGCGACAAACTGGTCGCCCTCAACGAAACCATTGACTGGCACCCGTCCGAGATCGGAACGGGGCGATTCGGCGAGTGGCTCTCGAACAATGTCGACTGGGCGATTAGTCGCGAACGCTACTGGGGAACGCCACTGAACGTATGGGTCTGTGATGCATGTGGTGACGAGGCCTGCCCGGCGTCGCTCGAAGAACTGGATCAACTGGCACAGCAGGATGTGTCGCCAGACTTCGACCCACATCGACCGCAGGTGGACGAAGTCACCCTGAGCTGCACTGCTGAGGGCTGTGAAGGCGTCATGCGCCGCACTCCAGAGGTCATCGATTGCTGGTTTGATTCGGGCTCGATGCCCTTTGCTCAGGCCGGATGGCCGCGAGCCACCGGCGGTGAGCTTCCCGCGGATTACCCGGCAGCATTCATCTGCGAGGGTCTCGACCAGACCCGTGGATGGTTCTACACCTTGCACGTCATTGGCACATTTCTCACGGGCAAGCCGGCCTACAAGAGCGTGCTGGTCAACAACCTGCTCCTGGATGGGCAGGGCAAGAAGATGAGCAAAAGCGTCGGAAACGTCGTCGACCCATCTGCTGTCTTCGACAGCTGCGGAGTCGATGCAGCGCGCTGGGGGTTTGTCAGTCAAGGTCAGGTGTGGCTGCCCAAGCGTTTCGACCAGAAAGCAGTTGCTGAAGGTGCGCGCCGAGTCTTCGGCACCTTGCGTAACTGCTATGCCTTCCTTTCGATGTACGCAAATCTTGACGGATTCGTTCCGGGTGAGCCGGCTCCGAGTGTCTCGGAGCGCCCTCCGATCGATCGCTGGCTGCTGTCTCGGGTGCAAACCCTCACCACAACTGTCGATGCTGCCTATGAGCGCCTGGAGTTGGGCGAAGTGGCTCTGCAACTTGATGCGTTCATCGACGAACAGCTTTCGAACTGGTACGTACGTCGCAATCGTGCGCGATTCTGGAAGTCTGGTGAAGTCGAAGACAAACGTGCAGCCTTTGCCACCCTCGCTGCGGCGCTCGAGCGCGTTGCTTTGCTCATGGCCCCACTCGTCCCCTTTTGGTCCGAGTGGCTGTGGCGCGCTGTGACGGGGGAGTCCGACGAAGCCTCAGTTCATCTGCAGGACTGGCCGGTTGCGGATCTCTCGTTGGTGGACGAAGAACTCGAACGCGAGATGTCTGCGGTGTTGTCTGCCGTGGCGTTGGGACGTTCTGTGCGTGCGGGGCATGATCTACGTGTCCGGCAACCCTTGAGGCGGGCTCTTGTGAAAGCTACAGCCGCAGACGATGCCGAGCGTCTCGCTCGCCCCGAACTTTCGCGACTTGTTGCCGAAGAGCTGAATGTGAAGGCGGTCGAGATCGTCGAGACAGCAGATTTTCGAGAACTCTCGGCCAAGCCGAACTTCAAACGCCTGGGCCCCCGCCTGGGTCCCAAGATGAAACTCTTGGCCGCCAAGGTGAAGGCGCTCGACGAAGCGACTCTGCTGGCTTTCGAGGCCTCTGGAGAACTCAAAGTAGAAGTCGACGGCGAGGTGTATGCCCTGGATCACGAGGACGTGGAACTCGTGGAGACCGGCAGGGCGGGCTACGCCGTGGCGGGTGACGGGAGGCTCGTGTTGGCGCTCGACACCCAACTCGATGAGGAGTTGCTGGGAGAGGGGCGCGCGCGGGAGATCGTGAATCGGGTGCAAAACACGCGAAAGTCAGCGGGTCTCGAGGTGTCCGATCGAGTCATCGTGCGTCTGGCGGGGTCAGAAGACCTGCTGACCGCTGCTCGCTTGCACGAAGCCTTTATTCTGGGCGAAGTGCTGGGGACGCGTCTTGAGGTTGCCGAAGGCGGCATGCTGGAAGGCGCGGTTTCCTTCGACGTCGAAGGCGCTGCGTTGCAAGTGGCCGTGCAGCGGGTCGAGAGCTCGTAAGAAGCTTTCGCTGGCGCTCAATCAGCGCGTTCTTGTCCCTTTCGGCGGGGCTTCTTTGCCTTGCTGCGCTTGGCTCTGTCTTTTGAAGGAGCCGTTTTCGTGACGGGCTCTGCTTTCGTTGTGGGCAGTGGGTGGGCAGTTGGCAGATCGCCATGAACCCTGACACGGTTTCGACCGGAGTCTTTTGCGGCCAGCAGGGCGCGGTCTGCCTTGGCGAGAACCATTTCGATGCTCTCTTCACTTTCGGGGTGCCAGGCTGCAACACCGACAGTGATCGAGGATCGAGCGTGGTGCCCGCCCTGCCGCAATTCCAGAGCGGAAAAGCTGGCCCGCAAGCGCTCTGCGATGGTGCGAGACGATTCGAGATTCGCTGATGGCAGGAGGACGGCGAACTCATCTCCTCCCTTGCGCGCGGGTGTGTCGAACGGGCGCAAGCCGTCGCGCAAGGTGTCAGCAAGTTTCAGCAAGACGTGGTCACCAAAGTTGTGGTCGTGCTGATCATTGATGGTCTTGAAATGGTCGAGGTCGATCATGAGGACGCCGAGCCAGTGATTTTCACGAACGGCCCGGGCGCATTCGATCCTGCAGGCTTCGGAGAATTGCCGGTCATTGGCGAGGCCTGTCTTGAAGTCCGTTGTGGAGGCCCGGAGGAGGTGCTCTTTCTCGTCTGCGAGCCGCAAGCGGGCTGCCTGCCGGGCAATGGCGTAGACCAGTCGGCGGACGATGTGGTCGGCCGAATCTTCTGGGCTGAGAAAATCGTCGATATCTTCGGCCCGGTCATCCAGGAATCCGGGCCGATCCGTGAGCACCACCACCGCTGGAGAAGCGGCTCCGGCGGCCCGCGATCGGAAGAGGCTGAGCAATTCTGCGGAGTCGCCGGTTTCCTGGATGGGCGCCAGGAGGACTGCGTGGGGGGGGCGATCGCGTAGGGCGACCCAGGTATCGGCCTGATTTCGGCTCACCTCGACGGACAACCCCAAAGCCCGCAATTGCGAGGCGAGATCGCGCCCTGGAACGGGCGCGTGGAGCGCGAGGAGGATCTGAAGCTCGTCCATGATGACTGTCAGGGTGTCATTCATGAGGCTAGCCTGCCCTGAGCCAGTCGGCAAAGGGCTCTCGGAGGTCTTCAGGCTTGTTTACCCCTCAGGGGTGCTTTGGTAGTGTGTCCGGCCACTTTGTCACGAGAGTGTGATTTTCGGTTTGCGAGCAGATCCTGCCCGTAGAAAATCGGCGATTCCGCTCAGACTAACCCCAAAAACCCGCGCTTTGAGCGCCCTTCGACTGCCCTGACGGGTGGAGATGGAGAGAAAACTTGGTAGCGAAAACCACGATCGAGGAACTCCTCGAGGCCGGTGCTCACTTCGGCTCGTGGACGCATGTGTGGAATCCCGCAATGAAGCCGTACATCCACGGCAAGCGGAACAAGATCCACATCATCAATCTGGTGCACACCGTGCGCGGTCTGGCCAAGGCAGTCCACTTCCTTGAGGAAGTTGCGGCTACCGGTCGTCAGGTCGTTTACGTGGGCACCAAGCGTCAGATGAAGGGCATCCTCCGCCAGGAAGTCGCACGCGTCGACATGCCTTGGGTCACTGAGCGTTGGCTTGGTGGAACCCTCACAAACTTCAAGACCGTTCGTTCGCGTCTGACACGTCTCGAGGAACTCGAGGCGATGGAAGAGAGTGGCGAGATGGCGGCTCTCAAGAAGAAGCAGCAGTCCCAGTTGATGCGGCAACTCAAGCGCATCAAAAAGAACATGGACGGCCTGCGGACGCTGAATCGAATCCCTGGTGCCATGTTGGTCATCGATCCACGGCGTGAGCACATTGCCGTCGCCGAAGCTCGGCGCATGGGTGTGCCGGTTGTGGCGTTGCTCGACACGGATTGCGACCCGAGATTCGTCGACATCGTGATTCCGGCGAATGACGATTCGATGCGTTCTGTCGCCTTGATCCTTGGTCGGTTGACCGACGCGATTGATGCGGGCATGAAGCGCTTCAAGGAGTCGGGCAAAGCCCCCGAAGATGCCTTGGGAGTGCGGGATGCCGGCGGCGTTGTGCGCACCATGGAGACCCACGAGCAACTCGCCCAGGACATGACCGAAAGCGCCGAGGGCGGTGAAGCAGCTGCTGTGGACACGGCCGGTGATGCCGTCACGGCGACCACCCCCGTTGCTGACGAAGTGACCTCACCCGCATCGACCGAGGAGTCCTCCACGGCCGGTGAGACCGAACCCAAGGCCGAAGCCTGACTCAAGAGAGCATGATGACCACGACGATTAGCGCGGCCCAGGTCCGCGACCTGCGCCAGATGTCTGGCGCCCCGATGATGGACTGCAAGAAGGCGCTCACCGAGTGCGGCGGCGACGCCGATCAAGCCGTTGAGTGGTTGCGGAAGAAGGGTATTGCGAAGGCCGCGAAGAAGGCTGGTCGCGAAGCAACCGAGGGCCTCGTGTTCTCGTACATCCATCACAACAACAAAGTGGGGGTGCTGCTCGAGGTGAACTGCGAAACCGACTTTGTCGCAGCGACTGACGACTTCAAGGCGTTTTGCCAGGACGTGTCCATGCACATTGCTTCCATGAAGCCTTCGTGTGTGCGGCGCGAAGACGTGGACTCTGCTTTGGCTGAAAAAGAGCGCGCGTTCCTCTCCGAGCAGATCGACCAGAGCAAGCCCGCCGAGATCCAGGAGAAGATGCTCGAGGGGCGGATGTCGAAGTTCTACGCCGAGCAATGCCTGCTCGAGCAAGCCTTCGTGAAGGACGACAAGAAGACGATCGAGCAGGTTCGAGCAGAGACAGTCGGTAAGTTGGGCGAAAATATTCAGATTCACCGTTTCGCTCGTTTCGAAATCGGAGCCTAGTTTCCCCGTGCACTACAAGAGCGTTCTCCTCAAGCTGAGCGGAGAAGCTCTCGGTGGAGGCGCTGATGGTTCCTTGGATGCCAAGGCCATCGACACCATCTCGGCCCAGATCCGGGAGGTGTCTCAGAGCGGCTGTCGACTCGCCATCGTCGTAGGGGGTGGCAACATCTTGCGGGGCTCTGAGGTCCTCGGGACGGTGTCGGTTCGTGCCGCCGCTGATCAGATGGGCATGCTCGCCACCATGATCAATGGGCTGGCCCTGATGGATGGACTGGAGCGCAACGGCCAAGAAGCTCGCTTGCTCTCAGCAGTCTCGGCGCACCAGATTTGCGAGCCGTTTATCCGCCGCCGCGCGTTGCGCCACCAGGACAAGGGGCGTGTCATTGTTCTGGCGGGCGGCACGGGAAACCCCTTCTTCACCACGGACACGGCGGCTGCGCTGCGGGCGTCTGAACTGGGCTGCGACATCATGTTGAAGGCCACCAAGGTGGATGGCGTCTACGACAGCGATCCCGCGCAAAACCCAGATGCCCAGCGGTATGAGGCGCTCACCTTCCGCGAGGTGATCGACCAGGACCTGAAGGTCATGGACCTCACGGCCATCACGATGTGCATGGACAATGGCCTGCCCATCAAGGTGTTCGATGTCCTCACGGCGGGCAATCTGAAGCGCGTGGTGGATGGCGAGTCGATCGGGACGCTGGTGACCGCGGACTGACAGTGGATCCCAGGGGGGCGAGTTTGAGCCTGGTCCTCATGAAGACGATGAAGACGCACGATCTCGCGCAGAGAGCAGTGACTCGAGGTGAGCCAGGGCGTTATCCTCAGGGCGCGTGCCCGTTGTGGCTCACAGAGAGCCCGTAGTCGCCAGTGAGAGCGCCGGAGAGTTTAGACCCATGAACAGCGATCAGATTCTGAATGAGAGCCGGGACAAGATGGAGAAGGGCGTCGAGTTCTTCAGGGAGAGCCTCAACGGCCTGCGGACCGGCCGCGTGTCCCCTGCGTTGGTAGAAAATATCCGCGTGGACGCCTATGGCAGTCCGATGCCACTCAACCAGCTTGCCTCCATCAGCGTCCCCGAGCCGCGCACGTTGCTCGTGAAACCCTTCGACCCGTCCATGTGCACGGCCATCGAGAAGGGCATCTTGAAGGGCGACATCGGCATCATGCCGGAGACAGACGGCAAGGTCGTGCGGCTGGCGGTTCCCATGATGAGTCAGGAGCAGCGCGACAAGATGACCGGACGAGTGAAGGAACTCGCTGAGCAGGCACGCGTTGTCGTGCGCAACATTCGTCGCGATCAGAACAAGGCAGCTGAAACGGCGCGAAAGGCCAGCGAACTCTCGGAAGATCTGGAACGCGATCTCAAGGACGAGATCCAGAAGCTTGTGAAGTCAATGGAAAGCGAGATCGACCAGATCGCCGCAGCGCGCACGAAGGAGATTCAAGAGAGTTGAGTGAGAGGTCGAGCGCTTCGGAGCCTTGCGCTCGGAAGTGCCTCTCGTGCACTCGCTGCAGCAGCACATGTGACGTTCAAGAAGCGTGGGGGTGTAACTCAGTCGGTAGAGTAACGGCCTTTTAAGCCGTGAGCCGTGGGTTCGAGTCCCACCGCCCCCACCATTTCTTGTGCGTGCTTTCCTTGATTAGGGGACGACCCCGAGGACGGCGTTCGAGATCGAGAAGTTCTGTGGGCCGGTCGGGTCTTGCACGAAACATTGCAGGTACACCGTGAATCCTGCGGGTACGTTGTCCGGCCACATGAGGCCGTAGCTCATCTCGCCGAGAGGTGTCGTGAGGGCACCCAGGAGGACGTCGGGGGCTGGCACGAGGATGCCGCCCGCTGTGGGCCAGTTGACCTGGCTCGCACCGCCGACGATCCACAAGAAGCTCGAAGGAGCTGCCTTCGAGAGCGACATCACGAGCGGTGAGTTGTTCATCAAGGTGCCGTTGGCGACAAGCGTTGGCTGGCCGTGGGCGCCTGCCAGTGCCTGGCCCAGGTCGGTCCAGTCGACGTTGCTAAACGGCAGGAAGATCTGCGTGAACTCAAACGGTGACTGCAGGATGCCGCTGCAGGTGGCACTGGCCGAGGTCGAGACGCCTTCCGGGCACTGGAGGTCGCGGGTCGCGGACCAGAACGAGAGGAACCCGATCTTCTGCTCGCGGGCAAAGGCCAGCACCTGGGTCGCGTCACTCGGGAGGAAGATTTCGCCGAGGACATCGTTCTGCCCGATCATCGGTGTGAGGCCGACCATGGCCCAGATTTCTTCTGAGCTCTTCACGAGGCCATTTTGTGCATAGAGGGCCGTGAGTTGGTTGAAGAGTGAGGTCGCTGCCTGGATGGCATAGCTGCCCATCTGTCCCGCGGGATTGGGCGCGGCAAACGGGCCGTAGTCCATGGTCATGATGTTGACGCCGCTCAAGCTGACGCCTTCAGTGATCGCCGATTGCACGACGTTGATTCCGTCTGGCGTCAATCCGGTGGGAAGCACGGGCAGCGTGTACCAGATGTCGAGCGCGTTGCCGGAAGCAACCGCTGCGGCCTGGAGGCCGGCAATGGCTTCCGAACGCCTCTGGATAGACGGGGGGTGTGCGACCCAAGAGCCTTCGATGTCGAAGTCGATGTGGGTCAGTTGATAGGTGTCGATCACACTCTGATAAGCGGCCTGCAGCGAAGCCACGGAGCTATGAGCGCCGGCCAGTTCGGTTCCCGCCGCTCCGCCGAAAGACACCATGACGTCGCCCCCGAGCGCACGGATCTGATTCACCTCGCCGAGAAGATAGCCCGAGGAGACGTCGTAGTACCCACCCCAGGAGGGCGTCCCGTCAGTCGCAGAGGCGGCCACCACGAAGGCCAGGTTGAAGAAGCGCACGCCCTGGTCTTGCATGGTGGTGACGTAGTCAAAAGGCGGCCAACCGGTGGCATCGACGTAAGGAGCGAAGACACGCGCCGGCCAGTGAGGTGCGGGGACGGGTTCGGGCGGGGCTGGTGCGGGTGAGGTGCCGTTCATCAGAACCGGAGCCCCGTTCAGCGTTCCGGTGATCGGCAGGGAGATGCTGCCCGAGGTGCTGGCCACGAAGCCGATGGTCTTGGATTCGCCGGGCGAGAGGTCTCCGTCTTCCCAGCTCTCCTGGACCGCTTTCAGGCTGTACTGGGTGCCTGTGTGCGATGCGATGCTGGCGTCCCAGATCGAGGTGATGGTGTGGGGGAGATCGAAGCTCAGCGTCCAGTCAGGAATGGTCCAGGAGGCGTTGTTCGTGAGGATCAACTCGCCCTGGAAGCCTGTGGTCCAGGTGGAGGGGGCGCTGAACGACAGAGAGACGGTGTCGGCTCCCTGGGCAGAGGCGGCCGACGGGAGCATCAGGCCGAGCAGGGTGGAGGTCAGGAGGAGGGTTCTCATGAGCTGTCTCAGCGGCATCGTGGGGACTCCGGAGGGGGCAAGAGCGGCAAACCGGAGAGGGGCAAACGCCAGCCAGATCGCACGGGACTTCGGGGGAAAGAAACGCTTTCGCGTTCCCATCGGCACCTGGGGGCCCTCACTGGGGGGGCCTCCTGAAAAAGAACCTCCCAGCTCGCCGTATCGGGTCGGCGAGCTGGGAGCGTTCCCCGCATTCCCCCCAGAATGTCGGGCCCAAGGGGTCTCCTCCTTGCCAGGCCCATCATGGATGAGCTTTCCCCTCCCTTTTGGGTCGCTCTCCCACAGAAGGTATGCACCATCTGGACTCTTTTGACGTCGGAAAAATCTTCGGAAAACTTTCGAGGCACCCGTAAAACTATATTTTAAGTGCTGTTTTCGGCATCTGTGGCTTAGATGCTCAACGAATTGTCATTTATCTGGGTTGGGATTCTTTTTTTCGAAACGTCGCGCCGAGCGCCCCAATTGCTGCCTCCGAGCGTTCCACGGAGGGTCTTCTCAGGGCGCGTCTCGGCGGGCCATGCCCGTCAGTTGCTCGGCCAGCACTTCGGGGCTCGTGGCCGGGAGCAGGCAGACCCCTCTCTGGCAGACCCAGGCCCGGGCTTCGCCCTCGGGGGCTTGCCGCCCGGCCAAGAGGGAGGGTTCGGCGCTGAGTACGCTTCCGGCGAGAGCCTCGCGGGCACGGGCCGCATCGGAGATGACGAGGGCAGCAGGCAGGAACGTGGTGCGAGCCATGGCGCGCATGGCCTCCGTTGCTGGGAGGTCCTCGGCGCCGTCGATCACGACCTCGGCCAGGGGGCCCTGCCAGCTGTCGATGGCCGTGAGCAGGCTGGTGAAGCTGTGGGGGTTCTTGGTCGCGACGGGCGCCAGGGAGTCGAGCGCACGGTCGACGGCGGCCGCCAGTCGCCCACTGTCATCAAGTGGTGCCACGCGCAGCATGTGATGGAGAGCCACGCTGTGTCCCGAAGCGCGCGCTCCGTCGTTGAGTTCACGAAGGCGCCCGGGAAGCAACGGGTCATCACCGAGGGTCTCGAAGAGGCCGCCTTTCTCTGGGTCTTCAAATAAATCGAGCATGCGGTACGCAAGGCGCAACGAAATGACGAGCCACTCCGGATTGCCCGTGGCGTGATAAGCATCGAGGAAACCACGCGCGACGTACGCATAGTCTGTCAGCACACCTTGCCCGCTAGCACGTCCCTCGAACCATTGATGGGCGACCCAGAGCTTGTGGTCCTCGTCTTCGGTGAGCAGTGTGTCGCGGATGGCGCTTGCTAAAGAATCGCTTTCTACCGTCAGCGCCTCGTCGTCCAGAAGACTCGCCGAGATCGAGAACCCTGTCAGCGCGAGACCGTTCCAGGCAGACAGGCACTTCTCATCGCGGAACGCTTGTGGGCGTTTCGAACGGACGGCGAGCAGTCGGTCATAGACGGAATCCAACCAGGTGTTGAAGGCTTCCCCTTCGGGGAGAGTCGAGCGGCTTCCCAGCAGCGCTGTGGGATCGGCGGCCACGCGGTCGAGAGCCTTGAGAGGCATGGGGATGCTGCGCCCGCGCTCGAAGTTGCCCCGGTCGCCGTTGCGAATGTCGAACAACCTGGCAAAGGTGGCGGCCTCTTCTGCACCGAGTGCCTGCTCGAGCTCTGGAAGGGTCCAGGTGTAAACGTCTCCCTCTTCGGGGTGGGCGCCTGGCACGGGCTGCCCGTCTTCATCGAAGGGCAGGCTGTCGGCATCGCGGGCCGCGTAGTAGAGACCTCGGGGCGACCGCATGTCGGTCATGAGCCATTCCAGGGTGTCGCGGGCCACGTCGGCGTAAAACGCACGTCCCGAGAGGGCGTAGGCCTCGGCATAGAGGGCCGCCAGCACGCCGTTGTCGTAGAGCATCTTCTCGAAGTGGGGCACCTTCCACTGGGGGTCGGTGCTGTAGCGGTGGAAACCGCCGCCGACGTGGTCGCGCATGCCGCCCGACGCCATCATGTCGAGTGTGAGAAAGGCGCGCGTCAAATCGACCGTGCCGATGCGCAGCTGTTGCCGGAAGAGGAAGCGCAGCAACATGCTGGGCGGAAAGCGTTGGGGGCGACTGCTCCGTATACCGCCGTAGATCGGGTCGAGAGCCGCGGTCAATGAGGTCGGAACGTTGCCCAG
>Ga0315339_1000977_pt1 | contig 28559 bp, 28 predicted proteins | sample ASW17metaG_FD_204514 | JGI IMG/M metagenome (GOLD analysis project Ga0315339, IMG submission 204514) | Ammonia-oxidizing marine archaeal communities from Pacific Ocean, United States - ASW #17 | ecosystem: Environmental > Aquatic > Marine > Oceanic | place: USA: California | collected 2016-12-05 | reverse complement strand
TGACGTTGCCCATAACTTGAAGGGCAGCCGACAGGATAGTAGGCTGTTCAAAAAAAAGATTTGGTATCTTAGACGTTTGACCAGCCGTTGGTTGAGCCACTGTTGCCAGTAGCGTAGCCATCAGGATGATCCGTTTCATGGCTGGGATAGTCTCAAGCCCAAGCTAGATATTCTGCACGCATCTCCTCAACGCGGGGTTTGATGCGTGCCCCCGAGACCTCCATTTCCTCTATTTCTTCACTGGTAAGTGGGTCGCTGATTTCGGCCTTATAGCTTGAACGATCTTTGACACGTTGCCACCAAGAGCCGATTGCAGGCCGTTCGTCAATCCACAGATCCAGCAACGTCAAGTATTCAAGACGGGCAATAAACGGCGCTAGGTTGACTTCAGCCAAGCTGAACATGTCGTCGACGAGCCAATTTGAACCGCCTACCAACGTCTCCTCCATTGCCTTGAATGCAATTTCATAGGTTGCCACAGCTCGAGAGACGTACGGTGAGTCGACACCTTGCTCGAATACGGAGTTGTGGCGATCACGGCGCACTTGGTCGCCGACGTTACGATATCTGCGTTCACGGCCCTCGACGGACAGTTATTTCATGCGGTCGCGGAACATTGCCGAAAAGCTGAAGACGGTTACGCCTTCGAAGAGCCCCTCGTCGACTGTCTTGCTCCAGAGCCGCACTTGTACTCGCTCGGCTGCACCATTAGGCATCAGAGGTGGCAAAGGGAAGATGTCATCCAGATATTCGCATATCAATGTCGATTCCCGAATTGCCTTACCATCATGAATTAGTGCGGGAACATAGCCTTTGGGATTGAGTTTAAGATACTTGGGATCGTACTGCTCGCTGATGAAGAGGTTTACCTCATGACTGCGCCAATCGAGACCCTTTTCGAACAACGTCATTCGAGCTTTCTGCGAGCACACTGAATTGTTGAAGTGATAAAGTTCGAGCATTGAAGCATTACTCCTAAGATATATCTTCGAGTGATACAGCCCACAATAAAGCATCATAAACCTATGGGTCCTTACTCGACAATCCATTGCAAGTTTTTCGCGATGGCAATCGTTTTCTAGTCACAGAAATTTTGAGAGGATGCTTCCCAAGAGGGGTGTGTTGATAACGGAAATGCAGGGCCGTGTAGTCTGGATGTGCCGTGCGCGTGGTTTCAAGGATCATGGTGAGTATGAAGTGATGAAGGGCTTCGAGGCTCAAAAGCTGGAGCCGTCAAGTACGCCGCTCTGGTGATCTTGAACCGTTATGCGACCACTGAAATGTGCAGGTATTCCCCAGGTAGGTCAGCTTTTATGCAAAAACGGGGTTAGCTTAAAGAACAATTAGTTAAGTTAGAATATCTTCGGCAGAATGCTCTTCGATGAAACTAGCTGAGCTGAATTGACAATGAGAGTTGCTATTACGGGCGGCGCCGGATTTGTTGGCTCCAACCTGGCCATGCGCATAAAGCAGGACCGGCCTGAGAGTGATGTTCTCGCACTCGACAATCTATATCGTCCCGGCTCAGAGTTGAACCTGCCCAGACTTCGTGACGCAGGGATCATATTCGTTCAAGGTGACGTTCGGAACGCCGCCGATATTTCCGAATTAGGGGCTGTAGATGTTTTGCTGGATTGTGCCGCAGAGCCCAGCATTCTTGTCGGACAAGAAATGGAAAACGGATCTGATCCGCGCTACGCCATCGACACCAACCTAATCGGTACCGTGAATTGTTTGGAGCATCTGCGCGCCAATGGCGGCAGGTTGATATATTTGTCCAGTAGCCGGGTATATGCCATGGCGGGGCTTCGAAATATACCGCTCGAAGAGACAGCCACGCGATTTACGCCTGATGATAAGACTACTGGCCCAGGCTGGTCGATGACGGGCATCAGCGAAGAATTTTCAGTGACTGGCCCCCGCTCGCTTTATGGTGCCAGCAAACTCGCGTCTGAAATGATGATCGAAGAATATGCCGACATGTATGACATTAAGGCGACAATTTACCGCTGTGGTGTCTTGGCTGGGCCGTGGCAAATGGGCAAAGTCGAGCAAGGTGTTTTTACCTTTTGGATGGCACGTCATGTTTTCGGCGGGACGTTAAATTATATCGGTTATGGCGGAACAGGATCGCAGGTGAGAGATGTTTTGCATATTGATGATTTGGCAGATTTGATGATAGCGCGGCTCGATAATTTGGGGGATCATAGCGGGCAGGTATTTAATGTCGGCGGCGGATTAGACAACAGTGTTTCTTTGGAGGAACTAACTCAATTGTGCGCTGATATCTCTGGTCAAAAATTAACAATAGGAAGAATACCGGATAACCGGCGCAACGACATCCCGTGGTACGTGACTGACAATTCTAAAATTGAGGCACTTGGTAGCTGGTCACCAAAACGCAGCGCTACCGTTATCTTGTCGGATATTTATCGCTGGATAATTGACCACAAAGCGAGGCTCAAACCAATCATCGGCGAGGAAAATAGATGAGTATAGCCATCATCACCGGCGCATCCGGCCTAGTTGGCAGTGAGGCTGCGCGCCTGTTTTCGGCCAAGGGCCTCGAGATCATCGGCATCGACAATGATATGCGGGCGAGTTTTTTCGGTCCAGAAGCAAGTACCCTGAAAAATAAAGCCAATCTCTCAGCTGAAATAAAATCCTATCGCCATCGTAATCTTGATATTCGTGATGGGGACGCCATCAATGCCCTGTTCAGTGAGTTTGGCGAGTTAATTTCGGTGATCGTTCATGCCGCCGCTCAGCCGTCTCATGACTGGGCCAGCCAAGATCCAGTGACAGACTTGAGCGTCAATGCGACAGGCACCATGATCTTGCTGGAAGCGTTACGCCACCACTGCCCTGAGGCCGTGTTTCTTCATATGAGCACGAACAAAGTCTATGGCGATACGCCGAACCGCTTGCCCCTGATCGAAGCCGAAACTCGCTGGGAGGTAGATGCCAGTCACCCGTACGCAGAAACGGGTATTGATGAGTCCATGAGTATTGATACCAGCGTGCACAGCTTTTTCGGTGTCTCCAAAGGTGCCGCGGATTTAATGGTTCAGGAATATGGTCTCAATCTTGGTCTCAAGACGGTTGCTTTCCGGTGCGGTTGTGTGACCGGTCCAGCCCATGCAGGTGCCGTTCAACACGGGTTTTTAGCTTACCTGGCGCTATGCGCTATGAAACAGCAGCACTATACGATCTTCGGCTATAAAGGAAAGCAGGTCCGGGACAATATCTCCGGCAGTGATTTAGCCGAGGCTCTCTGGCAGACCTATCAATCCCCAAAATTCGGTGAAGTGTATAATATGGGTGGTGGCGTTTATGCCAATTGTTCCGTCCTTGAGGCGATCACAATCTGCGAGGAGACTACCGGGCGCAAAATGGCTTGGAGTCTGGATGAAATCAACCGCACCGGTGATCACATCTGGTATGTGTCTGATCTTCGAAAATTCCAAGCAGACTATCCGGCGTGGCAGCCTCGGCAAACCATCAGATCAATTCTTGAGCAAATTATCGCCGCCCAAGATGGCCAACCCTAATTTTGCTGAAGTTGTTTCACCAACGCCAGATATTTAACACTGCCATTCGTTTCTTTAAAATAACCATCCGCTTTAGTAGCGCTAGCATAAGCGTCTAGAGTCTCCTCTTTTGACAAATTCGCCAGCGGTGTTCCTTCTATCTCGGCAGTCCCAGAAAGCTGATAACTATCCAATGCAAGGACTTTAATAAAATCCCGGGTGTTTTGCATTTGCTCTTTGGTTTCTCCCGGCAGACCCATTGTGAAAGTGCCGTGGATTGTCATGCCAAGTCGTTTGATCTCCGCAACAGCGTCACACGCGACTTCTAAATCCAAATGCTTGTTGACGATATTATTCAAAACCCACTGGTCGCCACTTTCAAAACCGAGTTTGATACCGAAACAACCTGCGTCGCGCATAATCTTCCAAGTATCGGTGCGGATCGTGTCGGCTCGGCACATGGCCGACCACGGCAAACCAATCCGGGTCATAACGTCGCACATCGCTTCAACATGGCGGTTACCGAGATTAAACGTGTCATCATCGAAATAAACAGTCTTGTAGCCGTACTTTGCAATCAATTCAGTGAGCATGGCCTCCATATAATCGGCAGAATATTGTCGTACACTACGTGGCTGGTCGCCCACGGGATCATTGCCGGTCATCACCGCCGGCCAAACACAAAAGATACATTTGAAGGGACAGCCACGACTCGACCAAACTTGCAATTGCGGCGCTTGTTGACCATGTGGTTCGCCGTCAAAATATCGGAGCGCTATTTGCGCATCAAAATAGGGAAACGGAGCCGCGTTCATTTCTTCCAGTGTCAGGAGGTCAAAATCTATGACGCCGCGCTCGCCTTGGACAATGCGGATCGCACCTTTCTCATATTCGCCCTTGATACACGCATCAATTGGATGAGTTGCCATAATCTCTTCAGCTTTGGTCGCGATTGGTCCGGTAACTACAATTTCGCAGCCCAAGTAGGCTTTCTTAATTTGGAAGAGGAGCCAGCCATCGTGCTCCCAACTTGGCGAAGCTGATTCGATAAAAACGAGATCAAACTTCTCCTCCATTAAATATTCAAAGAAACTTTCATAACTTTCGCGGATCGCGATGGAATCCCGTAAATGCACATCAAGTTCTGGAAACTGCTGCAACGTCGAGGCGGCATAGCCCATAAAAAATGGATAAGGTGTGTAATCCCCGAATATATAGTTATCAGGTGAGGAGTTGACGAGATTGGTATGTGGCCAACGCGAGCCTGCTCTTATTCCGGAAGTCCATTTCGGGACGCTGCGGTTGTTAATTTGAACATCGCATTCTCCGATCCACCACGGTGGATTGCTGAATAATATTTTCACAATACAGTATACCTTCTAGTATGACCGCAAGTGCTGAATGGTATAGCATTGAGCCTATTAGTACAATTTTAGGATTCCCAGTTGGAAGATATAGAAACCAATCTGAAGTTAGCGCGCCTGGCTTTTGAATCCGATCAGTGGCAACTCGCCGCCCACTATTATCAGCAGATCGCTGAAATTCCCGAATTCCGTACCGAAGCTCTTATTCACCAAACTCAATGCGCCATTAAATCGGACGAACTTGAGGATGCCATGGATCTGGCAACCGAAAGTATCAAATTTATGCCGGAAAGCATTGTCGCATGGCAGCAATTATCTAGATGCGCAAGAAGTCTGGGCAATGTAGAGCAGGAAATAGCTGCTTGGCAGAAATTGATTGAATTGGACCCTGGGAACGAATCTCACCCGCTAAACCTTGCGAGACTTTTTCATATTCAAGCTCGCCACGATGAAGCAACTCACTACTTTGACATGGCCATAAAAATGGCACCGGATAGCTTTGACGTGCGCTGGGCTCGCTGTGTAGGCGCACTTTGGAAGATCTACAGATCAGAGAGCGAGATTACTCAGCAGAGAGAATTTTACGTGCGGGAATTAGCGATCGTTGCTGATATGGTCGATCAAGCCGATCAGGCGACCCTTAAAAGTTGGCAGGCGAGTTTTGGGGCTGTGACGCCCTATTTTTTGTCCTGCCAAATGGCCAATGATGTGGCGCTGCAACAAATCTACGGCACTATCGCCAGCTCTATTAACCTGGCAGCCACGCCAAGTGAATTACTGGAACTACCGCCTCGTCAACCAGACCGGACAAAACAACGTATCGGTTTTATTTCAGGGGCCTTCAAATCGCACACTGTCACCAAACTATTTCGCGGATGGTGGAAAAATCTCGACAAATCAATTTTTGAAATCGTTATCATAGATGTCGCTCCCGGGACCGATGTACTAGCCACAGAAACCCAGGAACTTGCCGATGAGTACCACACGCTACCGGCAGACTGGATTGGACAGGTCGAAACGGTACGAAACGCTGCCTGTGATATTTTGATTTATCTGGAAGTTGGACAAGAACAGAGCGTCAATGCGCTCGCATCAATACGTTTAGCACCCATTCAAGCCGCCACCTGGGGGCACATATTGACCACCGGGTATCGCTCAATTGACTATTTTATTTCAGGTGAATTTATTGAACCTGAGCAGGACTCCCAAGATGGCAGTCATAATTATTTCGAAAAATTGATTAAATTGCCTCATATCTCAATTTCTTATGAGCCCCCTATGGTCCCCCCACCATCGGCTGACCGCCAACAATTCGGGCTGAGCAAAAAGAAACTTCTCTTGCTGTGCTCGCAAACCCATTACAAATATTTGCCGCGGTTTGACGACGTACTGATCCAGATTGCCCGCGCATTACCAGAATCTCAGTTCGTTTTTCTCGACCGTCATTTGGCGGCCATAACGGACAGCCTGCGCAGCCGGTTGAAGCAGAAATTTAAGGCCACCGGGCTCGACCCAGACGCGCATATCATTTTTCTGCCGCAGCTCAGCTATGGCGAATATCTAGAACTCAATACAGTCTGTGATTTATTTTTGGATACCCTGTTATGGACCGGCGCCATGACCACCCTGGAAGCGATCGATTGTGGCCTGCCTGTCGTTACCCTCTCCGCCGGCGACATTCGCGGCCTGCAATCTGCCGGCATGCTTCGCTTGATGGAATTGGAGCACTATATTGCCACCGATGCCGATGACTATATCCGTAAGGTTGTCGAACTTGGATCAGATGAAACAAAACGCCAGGTTTACCATGACCTGCTGACCGAACGCCGAAGGTTGCTTTATAACGATAAAGCCTGCCTTACTGGATTGCAGGAATTTCTCTTAAGCGCTTTTGCAGGCGGTTAAGCCTGAAACAGTTTAGGGCCGCTTTGGGTCAAAAGCAGACTCTTTTGCTGTTTCCCGGATATGTCCGCTATTGAGGGAAAAGCGGACTCTTTTAGATGAAGCCGAATCCGGCTGCTTTTGACCCATAGCCGACTCACTCTTTAATTCCAATTTTTCCAAACCCAGTATCTTAGTAGTCGGCGCTACGCCCACAGCCTGGGCAATCTCGCGGACGCCGGTACCGGGATGTTCGCGCGCATAATTCAGGGCATCCATGCGCTTCACGTACCGGCGTTCAGATCTTTGGAGGGGACGATCCTGCTTCAGGAGCAGTTGCATGAGATTGGCGAGCTCGTTCGGGGGTGGAACGCGGTTTCGAGCGCATGCGCGCAACATTCTGTATGCATAGTTCCCGATCAGACTGTCCGGCAGCGCTTCGCCCCGCACCACTAACTGGGTTTCACCCTGCTTGGTGCGCGTCTCGCGCTGCACGAGGTTCCCACTCAGGGTCGTAGAGAACTCTTCAATCGCGCGCGCGTCGCCATCGGTACAGGCGGCCTGGATCAAATCAGGGTCAAACCGGGGCATCACAATGCGATCTGGACATGGATGATAGTCACCCTTCATAACTGATGGCAGGCGTCAGGAAGCACTCACTATAACATAAAAAACAGTCTCGTCCGCCAGGTCAGTTATCACCCAAACCGGACATTAAGAAGCACCACAGAAAACCAGTGGTTACCGATTATTTTCATTGAAGCCAAAATCTGGGCCAAAAAAATCACGTATTTCATCGCCGTCATAATGTAAGACCGAAATATGGTTATCTGTCAAAATATGGGTAAAATTATCCGCAATGGTTGATTTTCCGCCAGAAGTAGGCCCCATAAGCCACAATGTATAAGGTTTTTTTACCGCCATTTCCTAATCTCTCATGAGGTCAGACAAGCTGGTGTTAGGTGTCCATCGGTCAGCTTCTTCCATCAGGGAACGGATCATTTGTACGGCGTAAACCGGATATTTGCCAATGGCAGTCTCTGCTGCCAAAACCAAGCCACTGGCGCCCATTTCAAGCGTGCTGACAACGTCATTGACTTCGGCCCGGGTCGGCGATTGAGTTGTGACCATAGATTCTAAAAGATTGGTCGCGACATAGACCGGTGTTTTCAAACTTCGCGCTGTTGAAATAATGCGGCGCTGCAAAAAGGGGATGCGCTCAATTGGTACGCGGCGCGAGAGGTCGCCTCGGTCGATCAGGATTTCATCTGTCCGCTCGATGATGGCTTCAAGATTATTCACGCCGGAGGGACTTTCGATTTTACAAATGATCTTAGCCTCATCCCCGCATAGTGCCCGCATTACGTCGACATCTTCCGGAAGATTGGCAAAGGATAAAGCAAAATTTTTGAGGCCATTCTTAAGGCCAATCTCTATGGCGCCAAGGTCTTTTTCCGTGAGAGGATCAAATTTGAGATCGCGATTAACATCAGCCGCTTTATTGCTCCCTATTGAACCCGGGTTTAAAACTTTGGCAACAATATGGTCCTTTGATTTTTCGGTCACCTTGAATTTAAGATGATTGAAATCGACTTGGATTTCATCGTCAATCTCAAATTGCTTGGAAACGCTAATAGGGTTAAAAGAAAGCTGTTTGGAATCACCTGTGACCGGATCAAGATTTATACGAACTTCTTCCCCTTCGACAAATTCAACCTTCTCACTAACCATCGCACCATTTCTGAGCTGTGCGCCTTCGCTATCTAAGCAGACGGGGACATCGGTCCAAGACTGAATACGCTTGATGGTGTCTTCCACTTGATTCAATGGCGTATGGGAGAGGTTAATACGGAAGACGTAAACACCAAGGTTTGTGCAAGCCTCTACCGTCTCTTTGTTCATTGACGTTGGGCCAAGGGTTACGAGAATTTTTTTTGACACTGTTTAAATCCAATTTTCAATACTAAGCAAAGCCATTTATATATGATCGCTTGTAAAAAACTAAGTCCGACGACGAATAGGTCGTTTAAAAGAATTATCTACCTTCATAATACTTTCGTAAAACGGCTATGACTTCGGGGCGACTGAATTTAGGAGATATCTCTTCATTATTGGAAAGCATTTCACGCTGACGGGTGCCGGAGATGTGAATGCGATCTTCTTCACCATGGGGACACGTTTTTGCCGTTTCCATACCATCGAATCTTTCACAAAAGAAAGTAATATTGATTTTAAGGGGCTGGGTTACGAGCGCACCATCCCATAGTTCAAAAAAATATTCTGCGCATCAAAAGGGCCGTAATAACCCAAAACACCGGCGTGATCTCGCCCGACAATTAAATGCGAACAATCAAAATTTTGCCTTGGACTTCCATTCTGGGACCATTGGTTTCCACTTATGGCTTTGCTATCGGGTTCCAAAGTTCAATGTTTGAAATCTAATTCAGCTTTACATATTCCCCACCCCACATTTCGCGATGACAGTTTTTTCGCCTTCAATGATGCCTTTGCATCTTTGGTGATCGAGCAGATGGAACAAGATTCTAATTTTGCCGGTTTTGGGCAAGATTTTCCAAAAGAAAATTACCACCTTTTGCGCAATCAATTTATTGAAGCAGAGATCATGGAATTAGATATCGAAACCAAAGAAAACCGCATTCAAAATCTTGCTAAATTTTACGATCAACTGGCAAAATATGTTATTAAATTCTTGAATACTAATTCGCCTAAAGTCTCTAGATCCAAGGAATATTTATACCTGAAAATTGAATTCGAGAAGACATTTCGACTTCAATTTTCAGGTATAAATATTAGCAAAAAGTGAAATAAATAATGAAAATATGATATCTAAGTGATATTTTAAAATTCGATCGAAATATGCCGACTTACTCGAACTACACTAAAATAAAGCAAAGCATATAAATTAAAAAAATAACTCATTTGATGGACGATTTTTTTAAAAAGGCCTTAGATCTTGTTCAAGAAGACAATGCTCTCGAACAACTCCCTGTTGATATCCAATCCATATTGAGCGGCCTTATCCAAGGTCAAAAACACAGTGGAATTTTGCTAATACTAGACATGATTTCATCCGATAGTATAGGGAATGAATCCCTTCATTACCTTAAATCTCTGTGTCTGCTCCAAGAAAGAAATTTAGAAAAAAGTGAGGTTTCCATAATTACGGCGCTTTCCATCGACCAACAGAAGAATAACGGCAAACACCAGGCTGACTTTAAAGCTCTCTATGCTGAGATATACAATTTCAAACAATCTCGCGACAAACTGGCAATGTTGAAAGAAAATAAAGGTATCGATGTTCCAAACGATCTAAACCAATTTGTACGCACAGATTTGACCATCACGTTAACAGCATTTAGACAACGCCAGAAAGCTATCCAAGATGGCGCACCGTCGATTTTAAGTATGTCTACGGCGCGGGCAGCATCTTCTCATATTGCTAACCAGCTCTCTAAATTTGTAGGGGGTCCTCGCGTCGATGTCTATGCGCAGGATACTCCGATCGAACATGATGTAGCCCAGGGGTTGTTGGAAGATTTCAAGCGTGGTGGAGCGATATCTTACGTTCATTCACGGGCTAGTAAAAAAAATATAGACGCCTTACTGGGTGCAAAATTCAACAAGTTTATTCTCCATGTTCGTGACCCGCGCCAATGCTTTTTATCTAACTATTACCGAATGCATGGCGTCGGTGATTGGTATGATCGCCGGGTTTACTATAATCAACTACCTCTAGATTATGAACAAATGAGCTTTGAACAACACATGGATTGGCATATTGAAAATGTCTATGAACATTACTGGGTCAAATGGATTGAAGAGTGGTTTGACATAGCAACAACCCCTTCAAATGGATTTCAAATAAAAATCGTTACCTACGAAGATTTTATGGTGCAGCCATTAGATTACTTTCAAGGGATTGGAGAGTTTTTTGACTTAGATTGGTCGGGCTACACCGATGAAGACCTCCTTATAAATGACCTAAAGCATAAAACTGAAGTTGGGGGGCGGGTGGATTTTTGGCGGCAAAAACTAACGGCTGAACAAGTTGAGAAAGTACAGTCATTAACGCCCGATGCGCTTTTAGAAAAATTCTCCTGGCGGCGATGAATTTATCTGTATTAGGTTCGATCTGCTCCAATAACGAATTTCGATTTGAACTCCCCGCTTCCTCTCATTTACTGGTGTTACAGGCGATAAAAAAACACATTACAAATAGCTTTCGATTTATCTTTTAATTTCTCTAATTCAGTCAAATCTGGGCCTTCAACTCGATATCCAAATTGAGCAATATTGGTAACCATATCATGATGCTCGGGAAGCCGTGCATTTATCTCTACATTCATTGATTTGGGAATGCGGTCTTCAAGCGTCTTTTGGGCGCCTTTGATAACTAAATGTTCGATACCATCCACATCAACTTTAATGTGATCTGGCCTTTTTAAGTTATGAAAGAATATTAACTGATCAATAGATGTCTTAAAGCAACCTTGGCGAAAGACCATGGAAACCTCGTCAAGGTATTCATCTTTTTTTTCACCGATAAAATTTGCTTGAAAGTCATCGAATTTTTGCATGTAAAGTGAATCAAACCCTTGTTCATCTGACAACCCACACCCGCCAAAGGAAAGCACGCGATCAGAGAGTTCGTTGAGATATATATTGGTGTTCAATACTTTTGCTTCATTGATACTTGGCTCGAACGCACGCACATGAACCTCAGCAACGATCGCGGAAAAAATCGTAAATATGCCCATGTTTGCGCCAATGTCGTACAATGTTTCATTGGGATTAAACGTCTTAATCCAATTTATGGTGTCTGGCTCCATTAATCGAACTGGGCTTCCATCATGCTCATCTTCGATTTGAAGGTAATTGGCGAGGGCGACAATTCGTTCCTGTTGAAGAACAGTCTCAGACGTAAAGCGGATTGACTTTCCGCCGTAATTCAATTCAAAACGATTTGCTTGATTGGTTATCATCCACGGTTCCTTTTTTCCTTAACTGACCATAATACCAGTATCTAACATAAGCACCTTCCCACTTACCGTTCTTGAGTGTCCCTTGTTCTGTCCCAGTCACCTTTCCACTAAACGGAACATCATTGAACTTCTTGTAATAAAGTCCATCACGTTTCACCAAGTCATCCATAGTCTCACTCATCACCAAATTGGGTGAGAGGAAAATCAAACAGGTTTGGTTTTTGAGGATAATCTTTGAGTGGCATAAAAATGTCTTAAAGAATAAATTGTTCTTGTCCTGCCTTCACTATCAAAAAGTAAATCTGCATCTATAGTTCCATGGGCATAGGTTAAGCTGCCTCGCCCATCCAAATTTTCGTTTGCCCACTCACCGATGTATTTCCTACCGTCAGGTCGGGTCAAGGTGCCTGGTTCTTGCTTCACACCATCCTTAAGGCGAGCAACAATTGCTAGCCCCTTTCCAATTCGATGCCTGCTAAAGTAGCCTGTGCGTTTGTATTATAACTGCCGAGACAATGTATCAAAAATTTTAGTAGTCAATTCACCATAAAGAATCGGTATATTGCTAAGGATAATTGAGCCGTTCGCAACGATTTACTCAGTACGCCGTGATAGTGAGCGAAAACATTTATGTAAATCTCCAGAAGCATTTGCAATTTCTACTTGTTTGGCAAGTGTCTCCGAAACCACATTGAACGTGGATTTTGTCAATTCAAAAACCCGCACCCGAGGGTAAAACGGACTGTAACTCTGCCCAAATAACAGATGCCAGAACTTAGGCGCGATTTCCCATACTGGGGTATCGACAGCACCAGCTAATGGAGAGTTGATTCCCGGAACGGATATTACCAAGTCCAAATTCGCGATGACCGCAGTTAATCCCTCCAAGTCATTAAAAATGTCGAAATCTTCTATTTCATGTATAACAACGCCCAACTTATCACGTACCCAAAGTAAATCCGCCTCAACGTCACTATAATCCAAATTGATAAATTGAACGCCAGATTGAGTTAAAGCTGATGACCATTGTCGCAAATCTGTTTTCATTCGATTTGAAACTATTGAGGTACCCTGTGATTGCCAGAAAATCCCTATGCGTAATACATTTGGAAACAACTTATCAAAATATGCTTTCCATTTTGAGACGTGGTGAGTATCTGGCACAAGATAGCCCGAGTGATCAGGGAACTTTTCGAGACTATCGCGATAAATCAAAAACGGATCTGAATAGTTGGCTTGAAAGTCAACATCTTTTTCAAATAATCGCGGATGTGCGTCAGGATTTAGCCTTGGAATCACTTCTGCTCCAGGAAAGCTTCGTTCGAATAAACCTACCAGGCGTTGATCAACTTCAATAATTACCTGGCAACCATCTTTGATTAAGTCTTTGAATACATGGGAATAAATGATTTCATCAGCTGGACCGTGTTCACGTCGAAATACAATTTTCTTTCCACAAAAATTCTCGCCATTCCAAAGTGGGTAAGGTAATGGAGCACATGCCTGCGTTATCCTAATACCGACCGCATCTTTATAAAAAAGCCAGCCTTTTTTTAAATCAGCACCCGCATTGAAAATAGTTGCAATTTTCCCATTCGAAAGGCCTGAATTATCAATATCGGCCAAGTATTTAAAACGCGCCTCGGCATCGAGCTCTTGGGGACCATACATTTCGAGGAACAATGCTAACAAATCAGCACTGTCGTGGGTATGGCCTTCCATCATGTGGTTATAGGCCCAATTGGTAAAATCGTTTCGATAAATGTCTTTCCTCGTTCGATCGGCAAACCAATCAAGGATCCTGGCAAAGTGAATTCTATTTCTCCAGGATTTGATTTCTCGAAAATTGCTTAGATCTAGGAGATGTGAAAAAACGTTTGCAGTTAGCACAAGATGTGCACCCTTATCGATCCGATTGCGGACTGTATCAAAAGACACTTGGTTGATAGAAGCATCTACTTCTATAATTTGTTGAGCTGGTTTTGTAGCAATATAACCCAAGAAATTTACGAACCCAGACAGGGTTAAATCTTCGTATATTTTGCTTATGTCACTATCAATACATAAAACAAAATAGGGATCACTGGGCAACAAATACTTAATTTCGGTCTGACGAAATTTAGAATAAATTAATGAAGCAGGCTCATTATCCAATTCGCAAATCCTCAGTTATGTATCTACCGTATATCGAGCCTTCCTAGGCTTTGTCTGGGCGGTTTATTCCCACTGGATACAAATTACTTAGCCATGCGTCACTATAAAACACTAATTTCTCTTACAGTAGCTTCATTATTTTTTTCCGGTGGAAAACGGAAACCCTTACAGCCATTTTCTGACTACAGGGAAAGGTATTAATTGACGATCTTTGCAGCACTTTCTAGCTCATTGGATTTGTTTTCGATAAGTTGCCGTTGGATCTCAAACTTCAACCGATTGGCTTTATCTTTGTCTTCAACAACGTCATCTACAATACAGATGGCGTCTGTTTAGCAGGGTTATGAGTATTGAGTGACACGTCATAAACCTTATTAAATTGATAGCGGTATTAAATGCCCGCGTTCTAATTCATCGTTTAATATGAAGAACTATTGTCATTTATTGGCCATAAGCGCTTCCATACGCTTTCGGGTCCGTTCAGACCCCACGGTTAGACCTTGCTTTACACGCTCCAAAGCTGAGGGGAACGGATTGGTTTTCTCATTGGTGATACTCCACAAAATATGCCGTCGGCCAAATTCCAATTGATCAAGCTTGGCAACACCATGATAAGATTTCGGACCGTTAATCATCCCAAACAAACCATTTTTCCGATACGGAGCACGAAAATGCTCATCGAAATCCTCATAATCGTGATATTTTGTATTAAAATCATCTAGAAAACTTGGATTTTTACTCAAGAAATCATCGCTAGGCTGAAAAACACACGTCCCCTGATTTTCCGGACTACCATCATGCGGCAAATAAAGGAGGAGACTTAGAAGACTACTCGTAGCATCAACATGGGGTCCGAGTTGAAACCCTTCAGTGTCCACTTCTAACAATGCATTAGACCAACACTGGGCCGTGGAGAAATCCATATCTTTTCGAATTTCCAAAATATAATCTAAACTTTTTGCCAAAATGGCCTCTAACAATTCAGGCCCCCGGAGCACTTCTCTAAAATTCAGCCAAAATTCAGCAGAATCATCTTGCTCGGCAAATCCCGGGGCATCGTCAATGATAACAACTTTTCGCAAATTAGCCTCTTCATGCTGAGCAGGTGTCTCAGCGATGTCATTTTGCCCCCAGAAACACTTATCCTCAGGCCAAAAACGTTCTAAATTTTCATAAACTTCAGCTGGCAAGAAAGGTTCTGTATAAAAATAAGGAAATGGTTCAGTCTTAAATTCAAACGCCTCAACATTAGCGATTATTTCTTCAAGCCAGTTTTTCCATTGACAATCAAACATTGCACTTACCTCGGTTTTAAAAGTCCAAAATCCTCACAAAGCTCACCCGCAGATTTCCCATCATCTAATGTAATTGAATTCACAATTTCTGTTAGAATTGATCGGTCTGCATAGCGATCGATTAGTTCTTGATAAGCCTCATAATGTGCGTTTGTTATTAAAGCGAGTTCCCGATCTGCAAGAACACCTTCTGGCTTCCAAGCCAATTGGTCTTCAATATACAGATAGTCCATTTCAGTGCGCCGAAAGGTCCTGGCAGCGTCGTCATAAGTCTCAACGATCGGTTCGCCGTTATCGTTGAAAGAAGTATTTATGAGACAATATATTCCAGTCTCCTTACCAAACGCCTCAAGTAAGGCATGATAAGCCGGGTTTTGACTTTGGCGCACTGTTTGTGGTCGACTACTACCATCCACATGAGTAACTCCTGGAATTTTATCTTTGGCTTCCGGAAGTACTGGCGCAGCCACTATCATGTAAGGGCCTTCCATTGGCATATCAAAATAATCGTTACGGTGTTCAAAAGTAACGGATGGGGCAAAAGGACGAAAACCCTCTCGATGTTTAATGCGAGCGTTCAATATATGCAGCATCTCCGGATTTCGAGGATCACCCAGGATACTCCGATTACCTAATGCTCTTGGACCATATTCAGAAGGCCCCGCGATACGTCCAATGACGTTACCTTCAGCGATTAATTTAGCGACTTCAGTCGGAGTGGTTTCACGATATTCAAAACCATTTTCTTCTATTACACTCGGGATTGTTGACGGATCGCCACTCCGACCCAAATAAGCATTTTCCATAACAGTTCGGTTTTGACCACCTTCCTCATAATATCCCATAAGCGCACAACCAAGGGGGATTCCTTCATCAGAAGAAGACGGTTGAACGAATATATTATCGGCAAGTCCGGCATCGAATATTTTGCGGTTTGTGATACAAGATAATGCAACGCCGCCAGAATAAGCGAGGTTTCGACTCCCTACCTTTTCAATCGCTTTTTCAGTCAAAAACAAAACATCTTTTTCCAAAAGCTCTTGAGCTTGGCGGGCTAAATTGACCCAAAAAGGTACCAGAAGCGCCTCTGCCCCCTTCTCTTCTATGCTGGCATCAAATTTAGGGAGATTGTCTCTAATCCAATTGACCAAAGGTCGATATTCAAGCCAAATGCTTGATTGATGATCTTCGGGTACAAGGAAGTGATCCTCTGGCGGAAATTGATTGGCAAAAGAAGCAAGTGCCATTGTTTTCCCGCCATCAAATCCGCTAAACCCAAGTTGAGTGGTCACATATTGATACAACACCCCAATACCAGAATGGTTTTGCATGTCCGATTCCTTCCCATCTTCCCAAGAATCGAAATAGCCATTCACATCAATTGGAGAAAGAGTATTCCCCTCTCCGCGAAAAACACCATAACCGCCATCGATTACATGCGCTGTCGCCTCATCAAAGGGGGAAAGATAATAAGAACTTGCCGCATGAGCCATTAGATGAGGGCAATATTTGACCTTTTCCCTATCAACGTTCAAAAGGCTATGCAAAATGTGGTTAAAAGCGTCTACAGTGTCGCAATGGGGATCATTAGATATCGGTGTTCTAGTAGGTAAGTTCTGAGCAACCTGACCGATGTGCCAATCACAGTATATTGCATCAATTTCGCTGAAATCTTTCAGCCCTAAAGCATCGAGGCAATATTGCATGGAAAGCAACGGATAACGCCAACTGTGCTTAATTCGATTTAGGCGAGCTTCGGGAATAGCGTGTATACGCAACCCATCCCCATCATCGGCTACGATGGCGGCCCCTGAATCATGACCGACCGATTTTATACCCATAACCATCATATGCTGCTTCTCATTTTCTATGGCAGGCGGTTATTTAAGAATAAGGCCCTATCAGGAATTAGTTAAAAAATATATTAGTCTATAGGCAATTAGCCTGGGTTAATTTTTTAAAAGAAATGCATCAAGATCTTCAGCGAGACGTCCTACGCTTTCGGCCCATCCACGGTTCCAAGGCCTGCTATATATTTTTTGATGGGCAAACCAAGGCAAAACATCCATGCACAACGCTGTATAATCGGGCCGCAATTCAAACACATTCGCACCGACACCACTGGCGATCATTTTAACAGTGGTTGATATGGTAACAACTGCATCACACGCCATTGAAAGCCCCGCAATATGATCAAAATTATTGTGCAAGCCATCTTCATCAATAGAATGAATTTTAATACCAAATTCCTTTTCAGTGGATAGAACTTCCTCTTCGCCATCCAGGGTATGAAGATTTATAAAGGTCACGTTTTTCAATTTGAACACCGCACCCAAATCAAGCAAATCCAAACAAAAGGGTTTATTCGGACCTACAGAATGAAAACTACGCCAGCAAATTCCAACCTTTAAAGTCTTCTCATCAAGGGCGTTCAACTCAGACGTCCAATGGGCCAAAGATTTATCAGTTACTTTTAAATAACCTCTTTCTTGTGGGAATTCTTCACGATCAGAAAAAAAGTGCGGGGCGAGTTCTCGAACCCAAGAGTGATAATCCACTTTAACGGCTTGCTCGACCCAAGGCTGCTCGCCACGACAAAAAACCACCGCATCAGGGAAAGATTGACGATAAAGTTCAAGCGCCCGTATTTCAGTTTCTATAAAACATAGCTTAGCTTTTTTTATGATTTCAGGCAGAATACTCGCAAACATTATTTCATCGCCACCGCCGCGAATGTCGAGCATCGTAAGAACTAAAACTGTATCGGTAACATCTTCCCCCTGCCAACGAGGAAGATCGGGATAACGAATTTTTAGAAATTCAAAGTTGAACGCCTGTGTTGCCTGCTCCCAACCTTCGGGAATACGTTCCATCTGAAAAAAACACATCGCTTTGAGCCGTTGAAAAAGAGAATTGTGAGGATCAACTTTCTGTAAAACACCAAGATCGTTCAAAGCGATTTCAAAACCACCGCGTTGAATTTCTATATATACTCTTTGCAACAATGCGTCCTGGTCATACCCGACCACCTCAAGAACGTCATCACATAATTGCCGGGCTTCATCTAGCTGGTCTAGCCAAGTCAGTATCTCCGTCAAGGAGAGTTTGGCCTCGACATTTCGTGGATTTTGAGAAATTGAGTGTCGAAAGTCTTGCTCTGCCTGAAGTAATTGAGGGAGCGTCTGTTGGCGCAAACTCGCTTTTACATGATTAAGATTACTAAGGGCGCGCTGGTTTAAAATGGGGCTTTAGCCAACATTGTTTTTACCTACAAAATCCTGAAACTCACCCGCAACTTCGTTAAACACTTCAGGCCAAGTTGTCTCATATGTTTTTACAAAAGATGTCCGGTTTGGATACCATGGTAAACTACACATGCATAATGCAGATGGATTACTGCGAATTTCAAAGACCTTTGCACCGGCAGCATTCGCAATCATATCAATTGTGGTAACGGTGGTTATAACCACATCAAGCGCGGCACTTACAGCCGCTATTTGGTAGAAATCCTGCATCAAATCAATGCCTTCTAAACGAAAAATTTTAATGTCGAACAGCTTTTCAGCAGCTAATCTTTCTTGCTCGCTTTCATCATATTGCAACTCAAAAAAGGTCACGCCCTCAACCTTAAAAATATCCGCCCATGATTCAATGTCCGTACTACAAACACCTGTCAGCCCAATGGAAATCATACTGCGCCAACATATGCCGACTTTAACTGTATCGCCGGCAATATCTGTAAGACGATTTTTCCAAGTTTCAATAGCGGCCTCATCCGCTCTTAGATAACCAGCAGGGCGTTCAAAATCAGAAATCTTGTTACGATAGATTGAGGCGAGCTTAGAGGTCATAACTTGAAAATCTGGGACCACATTATTCAGCCAAGGCATCTCACCGGATTGAAAAACCACGGCATCTTGAAAGGAATTTTGGTAAAGCGGTTTTGCACGTTCATCGGTCTCAACAAAGCATTGCTTGGCAGTTTTAATAACATCGGGGATTACATGCGCATAAATCATGTCATCCCCCCCACCCCGAGCATTGTATTGAGTGATAACAATTGTTTTATCGGCGAGGTCTTCCCCTGCCCAAATCGGAATATCTGGATAAGAATTTGGTAATATCGTATTCGCAGTCGAGAATACATCCCAACCTTCTTGAAGTTTTCCTGCATGAAAATAAGCATTCGCCAGGTTCCACGCTAACAATCCGTGGTGAGGATTGAGATTGTTTAAAACTTCGAGGTCTTTCACCCCGGCGCTGATATCTCCAGCCTGCAGGCGAGAGACCCCTCGAATATGGAGAGCCAAATAATCGAAACCCTTGGTTGCGAGAACCGTGTCACAAAGCTTAATGGCTTCCTCAAGTTCATTTATCCAGAGAAGCAATCGTGCCAGTAAAATTTGACTTTCTAAATCCACGGGATGATCAATCAAGTTTTGACGCATCAGAGAAACAGCCAAATCCAATTGCGGTTGACCAACATGATTTTTTTTACGCTCAACATGATCTGCTAACATATAAGCGGCAGACAATTTTTCTGCTGCTGAATATGAAGCAAAGTGATCTAACGAAAGAGGGTCATTTAGGTTAAGTGATTTACCCAAGTGCAATTTCATAACCGAATATTTACGCTTCCAATTTTTTATAAATCAAGAGGCCATCATGATGGATAAACTCTTCAGTCTCGTCGTAATGCATCTTCAACAAAGAAAATTCAGCCTGGTGATGTTTGGCTATAAAATCAGAGAGCCCCTCACATCCCTCGACAATATCACTCCCATACCGTTGTTTCTCGCGCAGAAAAGACTGACTGATAACTAAATATCCGCCGCTTTTGATCAATTTGTGGCAATTAGATATTGCCGTCTCTAAATTCTGCAAAATATACCAAAGCAATTGGTTTAATAAGACGACATCGTATTTCTCAACAAGGCCAAAATCACGACTTCCAATATCACAACTCATGAAATTATATTTTGGAAATTTTTCTGATGCCCTTTCAACAGCGACACTGCTGATATCCATACCATCAACTTCATAGCCGGGAAGATTTTGGGCGATAAAATCCATAACAAATCCTACACCACAGCCGATTTCAACAAGACTTCCTGTTGAGGAAAGCTGATCGATGGCTTTAACAATATTACCTCGTGAAAAATTATAATAATCTCCCCATTGATCATCATTTCCGGACTGAGACCACGGATCTTTCTCATTGCGGTAAAGGCCATCGAAGTCTCCGATGAATTCTAATTCACCATCATCTCTTTCTCGAAAAACATAAGAACCTTCCGTGGTTACGCGCTTCCTCACAACAGGTCATCCTTTTTAAATGCAGATAACACACTGTTAAAAGCTTCAATTATTAGATCTATTTGATCTGGCGTATGAGTGCAGGCAATAAATATCAAACGATTTCCGCCAACGTGAATATTTCTTTCAAGTAATTGCTCATAAAAGGCTTTTTGAACAGCTTTGGGCACTTCGACTTCGTCGCGATGACGCGCTGAAATTATGTCTTGGTTACTCATGATCAGACGACAAATAGAGCCAACACCATACATTCGCGCTTTGATATCATTCTTTTCGCAATGTAGGTTAATTTCATCCCGAATGCGCTGGCCAGCCTGATCAATATAGGGATAGAGTTCGTCAGCATTTTCCCGCAGATTTTTAAGGATAGAAATTGCGGCAGAAATAGTCAAAGGATTGCCAGAAAAAGTTCCGCCAAGAACAACAGATTTGTCATTTGAACGCCCCCCGCCCCTAACTTCAGGATCTTGGATGGAACCCATAATCTCATTGACGCCCCCAACAAATCCCAACGGCAATCCGCCACCAAAAATTTTGCCATAAGAGGCCAAATCAGCTTTTATGTCATATTTTTCTTGGAATCCTCCAATGCCCAACCGACCGCCAGTAATGATTTCATCGAAGGCCAAGAGAACATCACAGTCTTTGGTAACTGACCGAAGTTCCCGCATGAACTCAACGTCGACTTCCTTTGGATTTGAACCTTGGAATGGCTCCGTAATAACAGCGGCAATCTCGTCCTTATGGCTCCGAATAATTTCAAAAGCAGCATCTCGATTATAGGGCAGCAACAGGATCAAATCCAAAAGCTCTTCTGGGCTACCGTTCGACCGTAAAAAAGCATTAGGCTTATCCTCTGGGGATAAAGCATCATCATCAACCAGCAGAAAATCATGTGTACCATGCCATCCACCAGCAAAAAGTGCGATTTTTTTCTTCCCTGTATAACTCCGAGCAATTCGGATCAAACGCATCGTCGCCTCAGATCCTGTGCTACAAAGTGCGAAATGAGAGAACCATGGAAAAGCCTCATGCAAATGCCAACCAAGTTCCTCGCCTGAAGGTGTTGGCTTACTAAATAATGCACCGTCTTTTAAAGCTTCAGTGATAGATCTATTTACGGCAGGATTTGCATGGCCCAAAATCGCTGTCCCCGAGGCCATTCCGGTATCTAGGAAGCGCTGCCCGTCGCGATCAAAAATCCAACTGCCCGATGCCTTAGATACAAATAGCGCATTAGATCCTTTCGTATACCCATCATTCACCAAATAATTTTCGGCCCTAAAATCCACCCGTTCCAACAAAGAATCTAGGGCCTGATACGGAGCTCCAAAATTGTTTAGAGAAGAATTCTCAACAGTCGAAATAACATCTACCCCCCGACTTTTAATGCTCGTCAAAATTTGTGGTAAATGCTGATACTCGCCAGTTTCATCTCCCCCATCAGGTAGATCTCCAACGAATATAATACGCCTGGAACCCATGACAAATGCCAGATGGATCGCTGCAACGAAATCATTTTGACCATAAAGTGGTGCTTTTGGTCCCGTCAGGTAACGCGGCAAACCTCTTTTAGTAAGCAAATCAGTTTGGTCTATATCGATATGAGGAAGCGCTAATGTTTGTAAAGTTTCCGCTGCATCATCGATCGAACGCAGCATAATAACCGATGATTCCGGCGGGGCCATTTTAGCTGCAATCATGTAATCACGAACATTAGATACAAGAATATAACTTGGTGATGACTGCATATCAAAATTAGCAAATTCGAGTGTGGTTTGAGAATTAACTCCCGCCCTCTCAATAGCTGATAAATTGCTCCCTTCGAGAAGAATATAGATGTCTTCTCCTATATTACGGTCATTTAAAACTTCATAAGGGAGATTAAACCTTGCAAATCGGCGCTGCATTTGGCCAAAATTTAACCAATGATCCCACGCAGATGAAACCATCCCTTGCTCGATCGCATTGCGAACGGGAGGGTTATCTTTAAGATAACGCCCACCATCAAAGCATTCTTGAACACCACTAACATTATCGAAATCATCCGCGTTAAATTCAACACCTGTCGCCCAAGGCAAGTTAAGGGCAATATCCAATTTTTTTTCATACTCGCGAATGGTATAATTAGTTGCTTCCTGTTCCTTTGAAACAGCTAATTTCAGATCATTGATTTGACGGTCAAATTTTACCATCTAATACTCAAATATCATCTTTTACGGTATCATTCCCAACATTATCATTAAATTTCATAGATATTAATTTTGAGAGATTTGTCACGCTGGTTCTAATAACTTTGATAATTCCTTAAACTTATTGTGTTTATCTTCACCTAATAATACTGACGTTTCAGTTATGATTTTGAGTAGGTGATCTGAAATTTGTGTTAAGTGACCCTCTGTCATATTAATCATATGTGCATTTGGATAAAAAGGGTGGTAATTTTGCCCTAATAAAAGGTACCAAGAGCTTGGTATTATTGCCCAAAGTGGTGTTCCTACTGCTCCAGCTATTTGCGAATTGATATTATCAATAGTAATGACTAGGTCTAGTCCCGCAATTAATGATACTAACTCTTCAAGGTCATTATACAAATCTATACCCTGAACCACGTGTACCGATGGTGCTTTATTTTGCAACACATTAGTTATATCTCCATATTGTAAGTTAATAAGACTTACCTTCGACAGAGCAAAGATTGGTTCCCATTGCTCTATATTAGTGAGCATATCACTCACACTTGTAGCTGTAGACATCGACGTCCAAGAAACACCAATTCTAATATTATCATCAAATAAATCATTAAAGTAGGTGTTCCAATGGTCTACCTTTTCGGAGTTAGGAATTATATAACCATTATGGTCCGGAAATTTTTTTAGATTATCTCGATATATTTCAAATGGGTCAGAATAATTCGCCTGAAAATCGATATCATTTTTTAGAAGTCGGGGATGTGGTTCGTGATCTAATCTTGGCACCACCTCTGCCGAAGGAAAACTCCTGGTGAATAGATCAACTAGTCGTTTATCTGTTTCAATAATGACATCACAATTATCTTTAATTAAGTCGTTAAAAATATTTGCGTATAAAATTTCATCTGAAGGTCCTGGAACGCGTCGAAAAACGATACGCTTATTCTTGAAATCCTGTCCATCCCAATATGGATGAGGTAATTTGACATTAGTTTTAGCTAAGTCTTGTGTTACTGCTTTCCTATAGAATAGCCAACCAGATGGCAAATTACATGCCGAATTATAAACACATGCAATTCGACTATTTTCTAGTTGATATTTATCATAATTAGCGAGACTTTCTATTCGCTTTGACTGGTTGAGAGATTTAGGGCCATATAATATTAAAAATAACGTGAGGATATCCGCTATTATCTGTGGGTTTTCTCTAGGCACTTCATCATAGGCCCATCGAATAACATTATTGCGGTAAATATCATAAATTCCTTGGCTTAAGATAAAGTTAGAGATTTTTGCGAAAAAAATCTGATTTGCCCAATCCTTTATCTTATTGAATCCGTATTGCTGACCAACAGTTATAAACATATCAGCTGTAAGTATTATAGAGGCACCAGAATCAATAAAACTTTCAACTTGATTTAGTGAAATATATACATTTCCTAGTTCATCAAGTTCATTAACCACGCTATTATCGTTTTCTACGACAAAACCCCGAAACTTATTTTTCCTTAATTTTAGCAACTCATCTTTTATTAAAAGTTGATTACTTTTATTGCTAAAAATCAGATAACTACGATCTGGTATTTTCTCAGAAAAATATGCTTTATTGTATTTTGATGTAACTAATGATTCGAGATCAACATACATGTTATGTAAACCTGATGTTCTCAGAATTCACTGATGTATTTGTTTCAACTGGCAAAGGTAAAGGTGCCTTGTCCGTGTAATTTGTCATTCTTCCATTCACCAACGTATTTGTCTCCACTGGAAAAGGTAAGGGTGCCTTGTCCGTGTAATTTGTCATTCTTCCATTCACCAACGTATTTGTCTCCACTGGCATAGGTGTAGGTGCCTTGCCCGTTCTTTTTGCCATCCTTGTATTCACCGACGTATTTGGTCCCATCTGTGTGGGTTTCGGTGCCTTGGTATTTGCCGTCCTTAAAAAACCCGCCATACTTCCTACCATCGGGAAAGGATAAAACGCCGTGCCCGTTAAATTTGCAGAACTCAAAGTTCCCAACGTACTCCCTACCATCGGGAAAGGTCTGAGTGCCTTTCGCATGCCATTTGTCATCCTTCCAATGACCGTCCGACCAATGACCGACGTATTCGTAGTTAGGGGAATTGGTATTGGTGACTTGACCATCAAACCATCTATCCTTCCATTCGCCGACAAACTTACTTCCATCGGGAAAAGTAAAGATGCCTTGGCCATGCCTCATACCATTCTTGAGGTTACCCACGTATTTCCTGCCGCCCGGTAATGTTAAAGTACCTTGTCCATTGTATTTGCCATCCTCCCATTCACCCACGTATTTGGTCCCATCTGTGTGGGTTTCGGTGCCTTGCCCGTGATATTTGTCGCCCTTCCATTCACCCACGTACTCGGTCCCATTGGCATCGGTATAAGTACCCACTCCGTATCTCATGTTATCCATGTATTCACCAACATAGTGTCCGCCATCGGCAAGGGTTGTAGTTCCCTTGCCATGCCTCATACCATCCTTGATGTTACCAACGTATTTGTCCTCATTGGCATAGGTTATAGTTCCTTGACCGTTAGGTAATCCATCTTTGAATTCACTGATGTATTTGGTCTCATTGGCAAGGGTATAGGTGCCTTGTCCGTGCCATATGCCATTCTTCCATTCACCAACGTATTTGTTTCCAGTGGCATAGGTGTAGGTGCCTTGCCCGTTCTTTTTGCCATCCTTGTATTCACCGACGTATTTGGTCCCATCTGTGTGGGTTTCGGTGCCTTGCCCGTGATATTTGGCGCCCTTCCATTCACCCACGTACTCGGTCCCATTGGCATCGGTATAAGTACCCACTCCGTATCTCACGTTATCCATGTATTCACCAACATAGTATCCGGCCATCAGCAAAGGTTGTAGTTCCCTTGCCATGCCTCATACCATCCTTCATGTTACCAACGTATTTGTCCTCATTGGCATAGGTTATAGTTCCTTGACCGTTAGGTAATCCATCTTTTCTAAATAAAAATCTACTAATCGTAATGATATTTTTACATTTTCATATCAAGCATTTCTTGTAGTCTCTTTTCGACGCGCTGAGTTTCTGGTGTAATTCCATTTTTAATCCTGTTTAATACAGACGGGTAGGGATTAGTATTTTCTTTTGTAATCGTCCATTGAATGTGCCTTCTTCTAAATAAACTACTATCAATTTTTTTTAACGCCATGGTAAGCGCGTGGCTCATTAATTAGACCAAATAGAGAATTGGCCCGATAAGGGACCTGATAGATAAGGTTAAAATCTGTTTCTGAAAAATATTCACCATTGAACTGATATCCTATAGTGGGATTTTTGGAACAAAATTGCGACTTAGGCTGATAGACGCAAGTTCCGTAATTCTCTGGCACCCCAATTTCGGGTAGGTATAGAAGAAGGCTTAAAAGATTTTTTTCCGAGTCAACATGTGGACCTAATTGAAATCCAGCTATGTCATCTTCTAATAAAGCGTTGGAAAAGAATTCTATAGGATTATCTCGAATATTCTCTCTGACCGATCTAATATAGGATTCTGTCTTGCGAATAAAAGCATTCGATAATATCGGTTGTCTTATCATATCTCTAAATTGAGACCAAAATATTTGGGCTTCTACGGTTGTGCTAAGCTCCGGTGTATCATCTATGATCACAACCTTCCGGAGGTTTGCTTCTTTATGGTTTGAAGGTGTGAATGAGATTTCATTCTGGCCCCAAAAACATTTTTCACCTAACCAATTCGCAATCTGGACATCGTTCATTTCTTTTTCTCTTAAATCTGTTATCGTGTCATAGAGGAATTGTTGGCCATGGCCATAAACGAAGCCACAAAGAAGAACTTACGCAGAAAATCAAATTATATCGACAATGTTCAAATGCATAACGAAGTGCCTTTGTTTAGCTGGATCGATATAAATGTTACAGAACTTTGTAATCGCACATGTATTTTTTGCCCTCGGGCTGATATAGATTTCTACCCAAACCAGAACCTTCATATTTCCTTGGATTTGGTCCGTAAAATGGCTGACGAATTAGCGGCACTTAACTACGAAGGTGCTATTGTTCTTTGTGGATTTGGTGAACCCTTACTTCACCCCGAAATTGAAGAAGTCATTTCAATTCTGAGTAAAGTTTCCCGGGTGGAAATTGTAACCAATGGTGACAAAATCAATAGGAAAGGCATCACCAAGCTCATAGAAGCTGGAGCTGACTATTTCGTCGTTAGCATGTATGACGGGCCCCATCAGGTACAACATTTCAAAACCATGTTTGATGAATTAAAATGCAATGAGGAACAATACCTCCTGCGTGACCGTTGGCATAGTGAAGAGGATGGTTATGGGCTAAAACTGACCAATCGGGCGGGTACGATAAATATCGGCATTCAGGACCCTGTAGACGTTACTCATCCCTGCCACTACCCAGCTTACTCCATGACTGTTGATTGGAACGGCGACGTTTTGCTATGCATTCAAGATTGGAATAAGAAAGTTAAACTGGGCAATTTATTCTCCCAGAGTTTAATGGATGTATGGACAAATTCAGCTATGTGTAAACGTCGAATTCAACTGGCCCATGGAAACCGTAAACTCAGTCCCTGTAATTTGTGCAATACAGATGGCACACTCCACGGATACAATCACGTCCATGCCTGGGATATGACCAACAATTAACGATGAAATTGTTTCGGTGATAAATTCAAAAATCAGCTATTAAAACCAAGAAACTCTTTCAAACGTAGAGAGTTCTCTTCAATAAACAGCGCATTTGTTTCCAACGTGATATCAGGATTAAGGGGTGCCAGATATTCAGAATTATACCCGACCAATGTGTCAATTTCTCCCTTACGCGCCTTTTCATATAGGCCTTTCGGATCACGTTCAGCGCAAACAATTCCAGCGCACCATTCTCCCGATACGCCATTAATCCATTGAAAACAATAGACATAATTAGACATTTCTGGTCACCAGTTCAGGCGTTCTTGAATGAAGTGTTGGAGGTCTTTTGGTCGGATCCGCCACTGGTTACCGAGCCTTGCAGCAGGTAATTCTGATGCCTCGATCCAGCGCCGGACCGTCTTCACTGAGACGCGGCAGGTGGTGGTGCCATAGGATCTATCCTCATCAAGTTGATCGGAAGAGGACTGGGCGGGTTTGACATCCTTGGTCATCAAAACTACTTCTGCTGCCGCTTGGCGAGCCAACAATCGGGCGAGCTCACGAAGCGCATCGGCGCCTCGTGCTGTTATCTCGCTTTGTAGATGTATCTCGCCTGGCATTAGTTGCCGTCCTCTTCCATTAAGTTGGGAAGAGTTAGCCACTGTCTGAAATGGTCAGTCAGCCAGTGATTGGTCAGTCAAATAACATTGACTTGCTGACCACTTACTTCCAATCCTTGATATGATTGAAAAATGAAGATCTGGCTGGTGGATCTTGAAGGTATCTATCTTGGAATTCGATTTAGGTCTCATCGATAACATCATTTTGAGTGAATTCTGGATTATATTTTTTGATCTCTTTATATATTAACCCAATTTTCTCCCAATCGAAAATTGAGCGACCGCTGGTTTCATGAAGGCTTCGCCAAAGCCTTTTAACCGCTGCGCTTTCTACTCGGATATCAGTTCATGGCTGATATTGTTGAGTTCGGTTTTTGGCGTGATAGGCGAACGGTGGAACCAGGTCTAGATCCGGCCACTCAAGACTTGGGATTGCTTCAAGATGGTTGTCCGCCATTAGCCCGATACCCCCAAGCCTGCAGGCGTTCATCTGATAGAGCTAGCGAGAGGTCGTTCAAAGAATTGATCTTTTTTCGA
>Ga0315339_1000976_pt1 | contig 28578 bp, 22 predicted proteins | sample ASW17metaG_FD_204514 | JGI IMG/M metagenome (GOLD analysis project Ga0315339, IMG submission 204514) | Ammonia-oxidizing marine archaeal communities from Pacific Ocean, United States - ASW #17 | ecosystem: Environmental > Aquatic > Marine > Oceanic | place: USA: California | collected 2016-12-05 | reverse complement strand
GTCGTGACGGCGATCGTCCTGAAAGCGAGCTTCCGTACGCTACTGCTGGTTCTCTCCATGGTCGCACCGATCCAGGTTGTCTCGGCTGCCTATCAGCAATTCGCTGCTATCAACGCCTATGCTAGCCTGAGAGAGTTCGTGTCACCGTTGTCGCCGGTCGGGTTGACGCGTGAGTCGCGCCCGAGCTTCAGCTGGCCTGCGATCGGTAGCACCAGTCACTACGAGATCGAGGTCGTGGACAGTGCGACAGGAAATCAAGTGGTCCAGGAGCGCGTCGCCGGCAATCGGTATCGACCTCTCTCGGATCTGGTATCGGGACACGCCTATCGGTGGAGGTTCCGGGAACTGACCGGCGGAGAGCCCGGACGGCATCGCGGTTGGGTGCCGTTGCAGGTGGTCTCCGATGATCCGCTGTCGAGCGCCGGCCGCGCCGATCCGCTCCTACAGGTCGGACGACCTCAGAGCTCGCCCAACGTCTACTTGGTTGTCTTTGACGCCTATCAGTCGCAGATGTACGAGTATCTTCGGGATGAACGCACGGACATTCCGGAGCTGCCGATGACGTTCTTTCCGGAGTTCCGGTCAAACTCCGCCAAGACCTGGTCCTCGATGACCGAGTTGCTGGGTGGCGCCCACTACTCTCCGCAGGATCGCTTGTCCGAGTGGCGTCGCGACAGTACCGACCGAGGGGTCTTCTCGCAGCTCTATCACAACGGGATCCAGATCCACGAATATCCCTACTATGGCTACCACTGCTACGAGTTCGCCGCAGCGTGCGACGTTACTGTCGAGGCCAAAAAAAAGGATTCTGATCGTGGGTCGACGGTCTCTACCATTGTCGACCTGTGGTTCTTGAATCTGCTGCCGACTACGGTTCGTCGGATCGTATCGGGTGGCACGGTAGCGTCGGTAGGTGCCACGGATTGGGACTACGGCTTCTCGCTTAGCGAGAGACTCTTTGGGACCAGCGATAGGCCATCCATCACGGACAATGCCTACTTCGCGGTGAAGCAGTTCGAGCGGATGCTCGAGGACGAGCAGCACCGCCCTCCTCAGGGTCAGGTGGTGTTCATCCACCTGATCCTCCCGCATAGGCCCTACGTCGTCGACGGAGACTGCGAGTACCAGGGTGACTACGGCACCGACGATATTGACCAGCCGGGTTTCTTCGAACATTCGACGTGTGCGCTCCGCCTGTTAGCGTCGCTGCTTGAACGACTTGAGGAGCTCGGGCGACTGGAAAGCTCGCTTGTCATCGCCATGTCAGATCACGGCAAGGTCTGGCACCCGGCGCTGCTCGGGCGACTGAGTGCCTACACCGACCTGGACGCCACCTCTCCGCGGATGAACGCCGACTTAGCCGACAGCTCGAGTTGGTCCTCGGAGATCGTCGAGACCCGCTCGTCGGCGCTGTTGCTCGTGAAGCACCCAGGGCAAGGGGACGGTGGAGATTCGTCGGCGCCTACGCAGGTGATCGACATTGCGCCTACGATCGCGGCACATTTCGGCCTATCTACCGAGAACTACGCAGGTCAGTCGCTCGGTGAGATCGACTCTGGCGTAGAGCGCGAGCGGCTGTTCTATGCCTTCAACAAGTTCCCTCGCGGGGGTGCCCCCGCCCTGATGTCGGTCTATCGCAATACGGGTGGCAGCGACTGGATGTACAGCCACGATATCGAGACGACGCAGTAGCGAGATGGGTTAGTCGCATGAGCGCAGCAGCTTCGCCCATGTTGTCGACTGGAAGCGGGGTTCGGCTAACGCCGGGTGTGCAGTTATCCGCTCCCTGTCCAGCTTAGGCAATGCACCCTGTTCGATGCGGTGGCGCAACATCGGTACGAGTTGTTGGAAGACTATCCAGCCGCGCACGCGTATGCCTTCGGGGGTGTTGTGGATTGCGTCCCGCACAAGGTTGGGGTCGCGTGGAAAGAGCGCTGCGATATCGATGAACTCCAGGCCGCGACTCGCCGCGTAGTTGCGGAAAACGCGATTCTGGAAATCGACCATACGGCGCAGATGCGCATAGGTGAAGATCCCATACGACTGGTTTAGAGCTTGGAATAGCCTTGCGTGGCGCGGCAGAGCGAGCCTCATGTCGTCCCAGACCATCCAAACGAACGACGAAGGGACGAACTCGGCGCCGATCTGCATCAGGTCCGTGCGGATTCCCTCCATATCGCCGATGATGCCGGTGAGGCCCGTCGGCAGGCCAGGATAGTCTGGATCCGGGTCGAATTCGTCGATCTCAGCGGGCCATGTCACCGTGTGCGCGACCTTCTCTGGCTCGGCGCCATCGCCGTGGTACCCGGCATCGAGCAGAGCCAGCAATCGTCGCAGGAGTGACGAGTAGTTCTCGAGCGGCGACTTCAGCACGAAGCTCACGGCCGGCCGCTCTGGCAGCCTGCCGTCAGGCCAGTCGAGATAGTCCACCGGCCAGAAGCTGTTGGACCCTTCGTAGTAGACCAACATGTCCGGTTCCAGCGGCAGCAGCTCGCTGCGCACTACGGCACGGATGTCCGGCGAGGAGATGCCGGAGCGGCCAGCGTTGATCACTTCGAAGCGAATGTTGGGAAACGCCCGGCGCCCCCACATGGCGAGCCAGTGGGCGATGTGCTCAGGATAGGAGTATGGATAGCCATGGCTACTGACCGTGGTACTGGCGCCCACAAATGCGATACGTATGGTCTCCGGTGGCTTGTTGACAGCTATCTGTGGGCCGCGGTATCCGAAACGGTTGATCACCATCCCGCTCGGATCGGTTACGTTTCTGATGAAGCGGTAGCGCGGAAGAATCGATCCGTCGAGTGGCGTGTAGTAGAAGATGCGTTCGAACTGATCGAACGCCTCCGACGAGACTGCTCCCCTGCATGCCCTATCCCTCAGGAACTCTAGGTTCCACTGGTAGATGGAGCCGTATCCGACCTCGGGAGGCGCGGCTCGATAGAGTTCCAGCAGGCGCTCGTTGCGATCCTTGCCTGCCGGTCGTGGCGGGTCCCGTACGAACCACTCGCGCTCCACGCCACTCGTCGCTACCCAGCCTCCCTCAGCCGGTGTTCCCACCGCGTCGTCCTCGACACCGAAGATCGGTTGGGGCACCACTATCAGGCGCAGGGAGAGCAGTTCGTATCCATCGATCACGCGAACGACAGCCTCTCCCAGCGGCACGCAAAGTGCCGCGGACGCCGCCAGGAGCATTAGCCGTACGAGGATCTCTTTGTTTGCGGACATTGATTCATCCCAGAGGTCGATGGCGTGAGCGCCCATGCTAGTCTGCGCCCCCATTTCTGTCATAGTTCCCGCGAGCACTGGCCCCCGTGACCCGATCGCTGCTCCTCATCGTTCTGGACGGATGCGAGCCCTGCTACCTCGAACGAGCGGAAACGCCCCACTTGGATGGCCTCGAGTCACACGGCCAGTCATTCCAGACAAACGCCGCGGTCCCCACGGTGACCAACGTCAACGTCACTTCGTTGCTCACGGGGTCACCGCCATCGCGGCACGGCATTACGGGTAATACCTACCTCCGCGCTGAGGACGGGGCTCTCGTTCCAATGAACGATCGCGCCCAGCTCCTTTGCCCGACGTTGTTCGGTCGTGCGCAGGAGGCTGGCGGAACCACAGCCTTCCTGTCCGCCAAGCGTAAGCTCCTCAGCCTGTTCGAGCCCGACCTCGACTACAGCCTCTCGGTGGAGGAGCCTCCGGACTGGGCCGTCGACGCGGTCGGCGACTCGCCCGATATCTACGATCGAGAGGCCAACCTGTGGCTCCTGGAGGCCGCCGCATCGCTGCTGCGGAGCCAGCGCCCGAGCTTGCTGGTCGCATGCACGACGGATCTCGTGCCCCACCTCCACCGACCCGAGGATCCCGCGGCGCGTGATCATTTCGAGCGAATCGATGCGCTGATCGGGAGACTCGTTGAGCTCGCTCCCGAAGCGGCGATAGTGGTCACAGCCGACCACGGTATGCGAGACAAGCCGCAGATCACTGACCTCCGGCCCTGTGTCGAGGCTTTCGATGGGCGTGTAGTGCCGGTGATCAAGGATCCCTACACACTCCACCATGGCAACCTGGGCGGAGCCGTGTATGTGCACCTGGAGCGAGGCGACCGGGCGGCGGAGGCCAGCACCGAACTGTTGGAAATGCGGGGGGTCGACCGTGTTCTCACCGCGGACGAGGCTCACGATGAGTTCGCGCTCCACGCAGATCGCGTCGGCCACCTGGTGGTGCTGGGCGATGCGGACACCGTGTTCTCGTATGGAGAGCCGGCGCGATCATCGGACGCCCTGCGCTCCCACGGATCTCTCCACGAGCGCGCGGTTCCAGTGATCACCACGAACCTGGAACCGATCAGCGCGGAGTACTCCTGGGAGGTCACCGCAGCCGCCTTCGAGATGACCAGATAGTCGCTCCCTGAGTACCGCTTCTTGGTGTTTGACACTCGGGGAACCGACGGCGAGACTGCAAGCACGCGCCCATTGAACGGGCGCTGAATCTCAGGAGGCCAGCCGTTGAGTATTCCGAACGTCTCCCCCGAACATGCCGGGCATCTACTAAAAGATTGGAAGGAAGAGCTCAAGATCAGCAGCGCTGAGATTGCCGAGGAATCCGGCCTTTCCGAGCCCACCGTGCGCGAGCTACTCGCTGGCGACCGCGTCGGGACGTTCGCCGAGCTGGCGCAGCTTGCGGTGGTGCTCAACCGCGGCCTGCGGGACATGCTGCCCTACGAGAATGATCTGGTGGATGGCGTCAAGCTCCTCCGCCACGACGATGCCCGCATGTTCCAGCAAGATCGCGGCAGTGGGCTGCAGTACACCTATTGGGCGCGGGCGACTTCGAGCGCGATTCCCGACTTCGTGCCGGTGGAGCTTGTGCTGCACATCAGCGACCCCGATCAGGTGGTGCCGAACCTGGGGCACTTCTTCCACCAGTACACCGAGATCCTCGATGGTGGCCCGGTGACGGTGTTCTGGAAGGACACGGACGGTGAGACGCACTCTTACACCGGAGCGGAGGGCGATACCTGGTTGATTCCAGGATTTACTCCCCACTGGTTCACGTCGCCCGATCCCGACAACCTGGGTAAGATCATCGCCTGCACCATCGGCCAGCACCTGACCGGGGATACGCGGCAGGAGATCATCCTGTGTGGCGCCGATCGGGTAGCTGGTTGTTTCAACAAAGGGTTGCAGGCCGGGTTCCTGAACTCGTTACGCCAGAACCGTCGCCTGTCGCTGGCAGCGGCGGCGACGCTCGCCGGTATCGAGTCCGAACAGCTGACCGCGTTGGAGGCTGGAGAGGCAGAGGTCGCGGCCGATGAAGTCGGCCGGCTGGCCCGCGCCTACAAAGTGAGCGAGCGGGACCTGATGCCGCAGCACGATGACCTCGAGAACGAGCTGACGATCCTGCCGATGGCCGAGGCGCATCACGAGGCCTTCGATTACGGGGTGCGCTACCAGCGGGTCGCGACGTCGCGGTTACCCAACATCGTTGCCAGCGAGCTTCGCCTCAACGGCCAGGCCGACCCCGATTTCGATGCTTTTCCCGGGCATACCTACCTGCAAGTGTTGCGCGGACCCGACGTGATCGTCGAGTGGACCGGTGAGGGTGGGGTGCACTCTGAGGCCGCCGGCCCCGGCGACACGTTCCTGATCTCAGCGTTCACGCCCTATCGAGTCCGCCCGTCGGAGACGGGGAGTCAGGGCCGCGTCCTGGAGCTCAGCATGGCGCAGCATCTTCTCAACGGCGACGCGTTGCGCGAGGCTGCGCTGGTCGGGTTCGACAACCTCGAGCGTTTGGTAAAGCCGATCTCATACTACGCGCAGCGAGCGCCCGAGAGCGTCGAGGTCGAGTGAAGGGCATCATCGTCGGCGCCGGCCGGGGGGGCCGTCTCAAGCCGGCGACCAACGAAGGCCCCAAGTGCCTCATGGATGGCCTGGGTGGGCGTCGTGTCCTCGACTGGATACTTCAGGCGCTGCGTGCAGGCGGCGTAGACGACATCGTCTTCGTCGGCGGCTATCGAATGGAAATGGTGCAGGCGCTGTACCCCGAGCTGCGCTACTACCGCAACGATCGCTGGCGCGACAACAACATTCTGGCATCGCTGATGTACGCGGCTTCGGAGCTCGATGCCGACGTGATGGTCTCCTACTCGGACATCGTCTACGGCGAAACGATCGTCCAGCGGTTGCGTGAGACTCCAGGCGATCTGGCCTTGGCGGTAGATCTCGAATGGCTGCAGCACTACGAGGGCCGCGTTGGTCATTCTGTGGAAGAGGCGGAGAATGTTGTGCTAGAAGGCAACCGAGTTCGGCGTGTCGGTAAGCACCTCTCTGGCGACACGGCCGAGGGAGAGTTCATCGGTCTCACCTACTTGTCGGCCGTCGCGGCACGCGCAATGCGCGATCGATTCCAGGAGCTTGAAGCCGATCAGCTCGCTCCCTTTCAGCAGGCAGAGATCCTCGACAAGGCCTATGTAACCGACATGCTGCAGGAGCTTATCGACAGAGGTTTCGATGTCCGATCGACGGCGGTTGAGGACCCCTGGTTCGAGCTCGACACGCCCTACGACCTCGAGAAGGCGCGATCGTTCCTGAGCACGCTCACGAACGAATCACCCCGGGGCTGAGCAGCGAGGCGACAACAAACGTCGCCACGATCACCCACCAGAGGTTACTCGCTCTGCGCGAAAGGATAGGTGCGTATCCAGCCGCGGTCGGGGCCGGATCCGATCGATGCTCCTGCTCCTCGCCAGCCCAGTAGAGCAAGAACAAGGCCAGCCAAAAGACCACCTGATATTCGACGAATACGAAGAACGGCCCCCAGAAGAGAGCGAACAGCGACATCAGGGTGGCGCTTGCAGCGCCGAGGTGCACGCCGGTGCGCATGTGGGTCAGCGGCTCGGCGATAGGCCGCACGAGATGGCGCCCGAGCGCGAATATCAACAGCAGCAGCGACGCCGCACCGATGATCCCCATCTCGGCGAAGACCTGCAGGTAGAAGTTGTGCGGCAGGTCGAACCAGGGGTTGGCTGCCTCGGACAGCTCGTAGTATCGGAGTAATTCCCAGGTGAAGGATCCGAAGCCGATTCCCGCGATCGGGTAGTCGAGGCCCATGCGTATCGCCTCGCTGGCGAGGGCGTCGCGGCCACCCTCGAAGATCTCCCCCATATCCGGATCCCTCGCTAGCGCGTCAACGTAGCCGCCTAGCTCGGTGTCCTGCATCAACCAGGCGGCGCCCGCTGTCAGAGCCAAACCGATCAGCCCTGTGGCGGCGACGCGAAGCCAGAAGCGGCGGTTCGTATCTCCTCGACGCATCCGTCCGGTCACCCACACGGCTCCCACCAGGAATGGCGAGATCAGGATGGATAGCTGGGTGATCCGCGATCCGAGGGGGGCCGCGACCGCGGCGGTGAGGATCAGCATCGTGATCGCCAAAGCCACCGTCACTCGATGCCGAACGAATACGACCGCGGCCACCGCCAGGGGAATCAAGATGCCGACCGTGCCACCCATCGAGGTGCTGTCGGTCATCAGCCCCGAGGGCCAGCCGTTGGACAGCGGGAGGCCGCGGGCCGGTGCATATGCTTGCACGACGGCGAGCGCCAGGCTGACGCTGGCCCCGGTGAGCACTGCACTGATGGCGTAGGTGACCGGCCACCGCCGTCCAGTCTCCGATTCCCGGCCCTGCATCGAGAGACGTTGGCCCCCGAGCACGACGAACAGAAACGGGCCGAGCAGCATGTTCATGCTCACGAAGACGAACGACATGACGGTCGCGTACGAGGTGTGGACGCGCGTGAAACCGTCCAGCGACACGGTTGCCAACAGGCGTGCGAGCGTCGGGCTGTAGCGGCCCCCGGCGATCAGCCCGGATGCGACCGCCAGTGCCACGAAGACCAGCATCGCGAAGAGCAGCAGCCGGTCGAGGGTGGCTACATAGCGCCACAGCTGCTGGCGTTGCCGGGAAACGATGCCTAGAAGCACGCCATAGACGAGATACAGGTGCAGGATGGCGTCGTAGCCGAGGAAGCTCTTGAGGGGAATTGGGAGGATCGGTGCCAAGAAAAGCACGCCCAGTATTCCAAGCTGTGGCCGGTAGTAGCCGAACAGGCCTGCTGCCACCACCGCGACTGCCAGGATTATTCGCATCGTCCCAATGCCGCGCGTCACGTAGAAGGGATACGCGAGCCCGGTCAGGGTGAACACGAGAGCCAGAGCCAGGATCCCGGTCAGCGGGAGATTGCGTGGACGCAAGAGCGCGTGATCGAGTCTCATGACGGACGCGTCGCCGGCGCGCGGCTGACGTGTGGGCTCGCATGCACGAAGAACCGCAGCGGCTCGCGTTGCCATTCTTCGGCGTAGCCGATCCCGACGCGCGGTCCACTGGTGATCGCCGACGCCGGCAGCGGACGAGCGAGTCTTCGCTCGATGCACAGCGTGCCGGGAGCCGTCAGATCCGCGCCGTCGAGCCGACGCGTGATGCCCAGCGCCTCACAGAGCTTGGCTGGGCCCGAGCACAGATCGGTATCCTCGTTCGCCCTTCGTCGCCGAGCATACATTTGCGACAGACCCTCATCCGGGTGCAGCGCCCGGATCAGGACTCCCATCGGTTCTTCGGCACGGCCCGCCACCGCATTGACGCAATGGTGCATGCCGTAGACGAAGTAGACGTAGGCGTGGCCACCATCGCCCCACATGCTCTCGTTGCGGGCGCTGCGTCGTCCGCCGTAAGTGTGCGCCGCCTTGTCGCGGATCCCTAGATAGGCCTCGGTCTCGACGATCACCCCGGCCGTTCGAACCCCTCCGATGGCGCTCACCATCCGCTGCCCGAGCAGGGCCCGAGCCAGCGTCGCCGCATCACGCCGAAAAAAGCATCGTGACAGATACGTCGCTGAAGCTCGTGTCGTCATGGGCTCAGTCTAGCTACCGGGAGGCTCTGGCGCGCATTCCATGAGCCTCCACTGTTCTGAGCCGAGAGTGATTCTTGACCAGGTCAGTAGCCCTTTGCAGTCCCCGCGCCGCGACGGTCCGCGTGGCCGGCAAGGTAGCCCTCCGGTGTGCGCATGATGCCTGCAGCCATGCCGATGGCGCCGCGCTCGCGCAGCTCATAGCCCATTCGCCAGAGTTCGCTCTGCGTCTCGGCGGAGATGGCGAAGCGCTCGTGATAGATCAGGTCGGGGAGCCACTGGCTATGGACGCGCGCAGCGTCGATGGCTCGCTGGATGTCCATGCCCCAGACGGTGACGTTCAGGTAGATCTGCAAGACGGTGTTGATGATCGTCGGGCCTCCGGGACTCCCCACCGTCATGAAGAACTGGCCGTCTCGACGAATGATCGACGGGGTCATCGACGATAGCGGGCGTTTGCCGGGCTCGACGGCGTTGGCTTCTGCGCCCAGCATTCCGTACTGATTGGGAACGCCTGGCTTGGCGGAGAAGTTGTCCATCTGGTTGTTCCACAGGAACCCGGCGCCGTTGGCCACAGCGCCCATGCCGTAGCCGCTGTTGAGCGTCGTGGTGACGGCGGCGACGTTGCCCCACCGGTCGACGACGGTGTAGTGCGTCGTCTCCTCGGACTCTGCTTGCCCGTGGGCGACGCCGTCGCTGTCGCCCGCCAGGCCGTCTGCCGGCAGGAGCCGGCGCCGCCGTTCGATGTATCGGGACGAGGTCAAGCGTGCCACCGGCACATCGAAGAAGGCCGGGTCGCCGAGCCAGTAGTTCCGATCGGCGAACGCCAGGCGCTGCGCTTCCGTCACCATCGAGATCGCTTCCGAGGAGTGGTAGCCGGCCGCCTGCATCGTCGGCACGTGCAGCAGACCGAGCATCTGCGCAATGGTCATGCCACCCGAGCTCGGCAGCGGGTGGGTGATCCACTCGTAGTCGCCGTGCGTGAAGATGAGCGGGTCGGGCCATTTGACGCTGTAGCCCTCCAGGTCCTCGAGGGTGATCAGTCCGTCGTGCGCCTGCATGTCGGCTACGATGAGGTCGGCGACGCGCCCCGTATAGAACCCAGAGCGGCCCTCGCGTGAGACCGTCTCGAGCGTGTTCGCCAGGTCGGACTGAACGAGCACGGCACCCATTTGGGGCCCATCTCCATGCAGCCCGAATGCTGCGACGGTGGCCGGAAACTGTCGCAGCTTGTCTGAACGTCGTAGGCCGCGGCTGAGCCGGTACGAAATCGGGAAGCCGTCACGCGCCAGTCTGATGGCTGCCGCCAGCACTTGCTGCCGGCTCAGGTTGCCGTATCGCTCCACCAGCTCAAGCATGCCGTCGACGCTGCCAGGCACGCCGACACCCTTGTGGGTGCGCGTGCTGAGCCCGTCGATCATGTTGCCGTCGGCGTCGAGATACATGTCACGGGCGGCCGCTGCCGGCGCTGCCTCGCGGAAGTCGAGCGCAAACGGCTCCGCCTCGGCCGGCAGGCCGACGAGGAATCCGCCGCCACCGATGTTGCCGGCGGTTGGGTAGGTCACCGCGAGTGCAAAATGCACCGCGGCCGTAGCGTCGAAGGCGTTGCCGCCCGCCTCGAGAATCGCCACGCCAACGTCGGTGGCGAAAGGCTCCGGCGACGCCACCATGCCGTTGGCCGTGACGGTGGGGCCGGCTGGCAGCGCTGCCGGTGCGACCGGCGCGCTCGCTACCGTGATGATCAGCCCCAGCAGGCAGGCCAGGGCAATCACTTTGCAGCGATCAAGTCTGAGTCCGCTCACGTTCATTCGGGAGCCTCCATGTTCGGTGGAATGCGACCCACATCGCCGAGTTGGCGGAAGAACCAGAACATCCCGAGCACGGTGGCGATCAGTGCCACCACCATCGCCACGAGCGAGATCTTGTTCCATCGCGACAGCTTGATTGGCCCAGGGGCCGGCGCGTATTCGCGAGTCGCCTCGATGAGGCGGTCGGCGCACTCCGGGCACTCCTTGCAGTGCTCGATGATCCGCGCCTGCTTGCGCTCGCCGAGCGCATTACGCCCGAAGTTGACCAGGTCCGGCTCCGTCAGGTGCGTCATGCACCCCTTCATACCATCCTGCGCGTCCAATCGCTCGGCTGCGGGGCAGCCCGGCGGGTGACCAAGTGGTTCCGTTAGCATGACCTGATGAGCCGACCGAGGATCGCAGGTACCGTCGCCCTCCTCGCTGTGCTGGCGTTGACTGCTACGGGGGCGATCGATCGACGTGCACAGGAGCGATCGGACGTGGCGTTTCGCTACGCGCTGATCATATTTGCGGCGGCTCGCGCCCTCGACGGCGCCATCTCCCTGGCGCAGGGCACCGAGATCGCGTTGCAGCCAGTGGGGGTGGGCGTGACGGTCAGCGCCGGGGAGTTGCTCGCCCCGATAAACGATCTGGTGGAGCAATTCTCGTCGCTCATGCTGATCGCCACCACATCGCTGGGCCTACAGGACATGCTCCTGCGCGTCAGCCAGTGGTGGGTGCTCGGCGCCCTGCTCGGGTTTCTTACTGTCACCCGGATCGCCATTCTCTGGTATCCGGAGGCGGTTGATGACCCGCCCCGCCAGCTCATTGCCGGAGCCTTCGCGGTGGCGTTGATCGTGCGGTTTGCGCTGCCGCTCTATGCACTCGGCTCCGGCCTTTTCTTCGAGCACTTCCTAGCTCCGACGCAAGCGGAGGCCGTCGGAGCCGTCGAGCAGACCAGCGGCGACATCCGTGAGCTCGAGTGACTGGGGATCGAGAGCCAGCTCGACGTTGATGCAACGTGGAGACAACGCGTCTCGGCGTGGTTCTCTGAAACCGTCCAGAGTCTCGATGTCCGAGACCGCATCGAAGCTTTCCGCGAGCGGCTGGCGACGGTAACCGAGCACGTGTTGCAGCTCGTCGTTGTGTCCACGTTGCAGACCATTGCTTTGCCGCTGGCCTTCCTATGGATGTTGCCGCGGGTGGTGAGTTGGACAATACGGCGACTGGGCTGAGGAGCGTTCGCCCCGCCGCTGCCGGTCTGCCGGGGTCCCCTGTAGAGGCGGCGGGACAGCGCCACTGCTCCTAAACTAGCGCTACTGCCCGTAAACAAAGGAAAGCTGCTACCCTGGCTCACGGACGGGGCACGCATGGCGTGCGTGCCCCTTATTGCAGAATCGTTGGATGGGAGTGCTTGGTAAGTGAAGAAGATCTACGTTGGAAACTTGTCCTGGGGCACCGGTGACACCGAGCTGCGCGAGTTTTTCTCCGCCTACGGCGAGGTGCATTCCGCGGCTGTAATCACCGACCGCGATACCGGCCGCTCGCGCGGCTTCGGGTTCGTCGAGATGGAAGACGCGGACGCTGAAAAAGCGATCTCTCAAGCCGACGGCCAGGACATGGACGGCCGCAGGCTGCGCGTCAACGAAGCGCAGCCCCGCGGCGAGCGCGGCGGCGGCGGCGGCGGCGGCGACCGACGCTGGTAAGAGTGTTCTTCTAGCCGCCCTGCGGACGGCGTCGCGACTCGACGTTGGTTACAGATGACTCGACGTTGGTTACAGATGACTCGACGTTGGTTACAGATGAAATAGAGAAAGCCGCGACGTCTTTCGCGTCGCGGCTTTCTTGTGGTTCGTGCTGCGCCACTACGGATCGCTAGCTACGACTCGTTGTTGCGCTGCTCGAACCGTCAACGCAGGTCCCGTTTCCGCTGGCAGGGCCACATCCGCGGCGGCTCAATCACAGCTTGAGTTCAACGTGACAAGGTCCGACAACGCATCGGGAGTCAGCTGGCGCCGACTGCAAAAGTGGCGGGAGATCTAGTGGGCGGCGAGAACGTTCCCCTGCCTGTCCGGACCGGGGCAACGATCGTCTTCTTCGGGGACTCGATAACGTTCGGGCAGTACGTTGATCCGAGAGTGCGGTGGACAGCGTTTGTTGAAAGCCATCTTCGTCGCGCCGGCGACGACGAGTACACCTACTGCGTTAATCGAGGTGTCTCAGGAGAGACAAGCCGCGACGCGCTCCTTCGCTTCGCCCACGACGTACAGCACCGCTTCCCGGATATCGTTACGATCCAGTTCGGTCTGAACGATTGCAACTGTTGGGAGACAGACCGGGGTCTCCCGCGGGTTTCCGAGCGCAGCTTCGAGGCGAACCTCCACGAAATGATCAACCGCACCCGGTGGTTCGGCTGCGAGGAGATCATTCTGTCCACCAACCACACTACGACACGCGAGACCGCTCAGCCCAACGGTCGCTCATACGAAGCGAACAACCGCCGCTACAATGCGATCATACGGTCCGTTGCCGAGAGTGCCGGCGTGGTGCTGTGCGACATGGAACAATCCTTTGCCCGATACGCTGGCGAGGATCTCGCCTCCCTCCTGTTGCCGTACCCGGATCAACTGCACCTTTCAGAGAACGGCAACCGGGTGTATTTCGAGACTATCGTGCCGTTCGTTGACGCGGCCCTTAGGCGACACACCGAGGCGGGCTGAGAGGGGATTGACCATGGCGCGCGCTGGGGATTGGCAACACTGGAACGATCGTGCGGCAGCAGGAATCCCGGACGCGCAGGTGAACATCCACGACGTCGTTCAGCGCGACCTCGAGTTCGAGTTTCTGCTGTCGAGCTTGAGCGACTCCGACACAGTGCTCGAGGCCGGTTGCGGCAACGGCTTCTCAACCGAGCGGATCAGGCGGGCAGTCAAGCATATCGATGCCTTCGATGTCTCACCGCGCATGATCGAACGCGCGCACAAGGTTCACGGTGAGCAGAACAACACGTTCTTCCTTGCCGACGTGCTGCAGCCCATCGACATGAGGCAGTCCTACGACGCTGTCGTCTGTGTACGAGTGCTAATAAACCTGCCGAATCTCGAGGCGCAGCTGCGGGCGCTCGGGAACCTGACCGCGATGCTGAAGGACGGTGGCCGGCTCGTCTTAATCGAGGGCTTCCGCGACGGGTTCGATGCGTTGAGCGCCGCACGCGAGCACCTCGAGATGCCGCCGCTGGAGCCGGCCGCAGTCAATTTCTACTCTTATTTCACGCAGATCGAGCATCATCTCGACGCTGGTTATGAGTCGGAGGCGACATTTCACACGGGCACGTACGACTATTACACTCGTGTGCTCTACCCGCTGCTGGTCGGGTCGGAGAACGTGGAAGCGGGCTCCGAGTACTCGCAGAAGCTCGCCCGCCTCGCCAATGGCTTCAACCCGGACAGCTTCCGGCGGTTCTCCAGGCTGCGCGGGCTACGGTTACGCAAGGTGTCTGTAGGCTCTGTCTGATCCGCGCCGGCAGGTCGGCACAAGCCGCGCGGCGCCAACTAGAAGCCCGATGGCGCTAGGTTGAAGCCGCCTGGCGGGCATGTGCGTCCCATCTGCCACCCTGCTCCCGCCTACCATCCTTCCCTCGAGGGATTCGAACCGTCGACCGAGCTGGCGGTTCGCCGCGGCGGGCGCGACTAGATGTCACTCCACTCTCCCCCCTACTGGTCGAGTCCAGCCCGGTGTCGCTCTCGATACAGCTTCGGAATGATGGTCTCGAGCGGCAGAGAGCGATACGTCCGCCAGAACGGTGGCTGACCCGGTGCTTGTGTCCATTGGATCTCGCGCGCTCCGGCGATAGGCTTCAGGCGACCCCCCACCCCTCTGGTAATGCCATGGAACCCGGCACCAAACTAGGCGGGCTCTCCAAGAGCCGCGACGCCCAAGACAACGTGAATCAGGAGTTGGGAATGAGCCGACGCCGTTGGTGGGTCGGATCCGCGGTCATCGCGGTGCTGGCGATGGCAGCGGCGGCGGTTGCAGCGGGCGGACCCGCCGCGCTGGTGTCGCGGCTCACCGACCTGCCGGTGCTGATCCGTGGCCGGCTGCTGGCGGCGCCCAGCGGCGAGGAGCTCGCCGTACCCATCGTTATCGAGCAGCACGCCGAGGAGCTTGTCGGAGGCGTCGACGGCTTTGTCGTCTGGTCGAGCAACCGCGACGGTAATCACGAGCTGTACCGGATGGATCTTCCGGGGCGACAGGTCCGCCGGCTCACCGAGCATCTTCATGTCGACTACTACGGCCGCATATCGCCCGACGGCAATCACATCGTCTTCATGCGTAGTAGTCCCGGCCGCTTGTCCGTACGGGAGGCAGGCGGTTGGGAGATCTGGGTCATGGATGCGGAGGGTGGCGGCGCGCGACGTCTGGCAGAGGAGGGCTACCGCCCGGGCTGGAGCGCCGATGGCAGTGCCGTGCACTACATGCGCGACCGCTCCGGGTACCGGGTCGACGTGGAGACGGGCGCGACGGAGAAGCTGTTCGACTTTCCCGACGTGCTGCCGAGGATCCGCTACGGCGGCGTCTATATCAGCCCGGACGCCAGCCGCATCACGGCCGCGTTTCCTGGCGGCGTGACGCGAATCTTCGAGCTCCCCGGGTTTCAGGAGCACGTTCTCGACAATCACCAGTCGTGCCAGGGCCTGTGGGCTCCGGGCCTCGACGGCGTGGTGTGGATCCAGTCGAGCGGCGCGGGAGGCACCCGGGTGATGCGTGCCGCCCCCGACGGCTCTGATCAACAAGTGCTCATCGACCTGCACGGTAGCCATGCTCACGAGTACTTCCCCAGCGTCGGTCCCGACGGTCGGTGGCTTGTCTGGGGCGCCACCGCCGCCGGGCACGAGCACGACCGGGCCGACTACGAGATCTTCCTTTGGGAGATTGGCACCGAGGCAGAGACCACGCTGCGCCTGACCTACCACACCGGCAACGACATGTGGCCCGACGTGTGGGTTCGCACGGACTGAGCGGTCTCCGGGCGACCGAATATTCAACGCCTCACTCACCTACCTAACGCCGATGGCGAGTGATTCGCGTCGCCAGCGATGACCAGCGCTGTCATCAGCCGCCGACTGGCTCGAGCGTTGGGAGCAGCTACGGATTGGGGTCGCATAGGGGCGTGCCGCGCCGATTGAAGACGCCGACGTCGCGTAGTCACCGTCCCTAACGAGCTTGGAACAAGCCAGGTGGCTCGGAATGGGCCGCGGGGAGATGCCGCATCCAGGTATGCGATCGCGCGAGTGCCGCCAACCCGCAAGCGGCGAGTACAGCCCTGAGCTTCTCGGAAGACATGTTGCGTCGACGCGAGAAGCACACGGAGTGTCTTCGTCCCGTGTCGCCCGGCACCGGAACGATGTAGGCTCGTGTTGGCTCGAGCACCGTGGACAGGACGCCGACGGTCGATGAGGCTCGGGATCAGAGTGAGCCCACCGCGCAGGCCGCTCCTGCGTCGGATGGCAAGGGAGGATCGATGATCGCTCGGGGAGATCTTCGTCGACATTTCGTCGGGACCGCGACCATCGGTGCGTGCCTCGCCTGCGTTTTCCTCGCCGCTGCCGAGAGCGCTGGTGCCGAGAGCGCTGGTGCCGAGACGCGCGGCTACGTGATCGCGATGGTCCACACGGCGACCTACGCGGACACCGACACCTGTCCCATGGGCGGCAACGGCGGGCCGGTCGAGCTCCGGACGCGACGCGTGATGGGTGCCGGCTACAGCGAGGCGGAGGCCCTCGAGATCGTTGCCAATGAGGGCCGGGACTCCGAGGGAAATCGGGTGGAGGCGGCGCAGCTGTTCGGCAGTTTCGGTTCTGGGCGCGGCTGGGGTGGTCTCGAGATCAACCCTGGCAACGCCCCGTATCTGCTACCGGACCCACACATCGAAACGGCGCAGGGCCGGTTCGCGCCTGGCTTCAATCTCGACGGCCGGGTGGATCCCGATGACTTCGAAGATCCGGAGACCCACGAGAAGGGCGTCGACAACGAGATATGGCGGGTGATCGGCTGTTTCGACACGTTCCATGTCAGAAAGCCTGTGCGGGCGTACAACGAGAACATCACCTGGGATGCGGTGCTCGACGGGATGCCGGCGTGGCTGATCTCCGTGTCCGGCGAGGATCTCAGCCGCGACGGGGATGTGACGGTGACGTTCGACCGGGCACTGAACGTCGTTCTGCGCGACGCGACCGGCGGTCTCTTGTCTGGCGCGACCTACACGATCGATTCCGATCCACGCTCGCACAGCGTGTTCAGGGGCCGTATCGACAACCAGATATTGACCATCGAGCCGGGGGACTTCTCGATGCAGGGGGAGTCGCAGTTCTATGCGATCCTCCGTCTCGCGCACACCCACCTGCGTCTTCAGATGCTCCCCGACGGGAGTGTGACGGGACTCCTCGGGGGCTACCAGCCCTGGTCTGATTACTATCAGTGGCTGGCCGTTCGCGGAGAAACCGACGGACAAATCGATTTGCCGGGCGTTTACTACGCCATGAAGCGCCTCGCCGACGGCGTGCCCGATCCGGCGACCGGTGAGAACACCGCCATCTCGGCCACCTACTGGCTGGAGGCCGTACCGGCGTTCCACACCGACATGTCGGGCGGCGTGGTGAGCGTCGCGGTAGGGCCAGGGCCGAAGCTCAGTGGCCCGGCGGCGATCCAAATCGTGGCGCCGCCGAGCGAGACGGAGGCGCAGCAGTGACAACCGACTCGGCGGCGGCAGGTCGCGCAGCAACACGTACGGGACGCAGCCGGGGCCGCCGGCTGTCGGTACAGCGGACGTTGCCGCTCGCCCTGGGGTTTCTACTAGCAGCCCCCGCTGCGTCCCCGGCGCCGAATCCCCCCGGAGACTTGAGCTTCGTTCGCCTAACGGAGTCGCAGTACCGGCGAGCCATCCACGACATTTTCGGCAACAGCATCCGTGTTGACGACAGCGCCGTCGATCGGGGCGCCCGCGAAGGCGGGCTGCTGGCGATCGGAGCCCGAAAGCTGACGCTGAGCGCAGCCGAGCTCGAGCGCTCCGAGGCGCTCGCGCAACGAATCGCCGAGCAAGTGATTGATCCCCGACGCCGCGCAACCCTGATTCCCTGCACACCAAACGACGCGGGGTTGCCGGACGACGCGTGCGCCACGCGGTTCGTCGCCCGGGTGGGGCTGTTTCTGTTCCGCCGTCCGCTCGAGGACGTCGAGGTTCGCGCCTATGTCGCCATGGCGAATGCCGCGACGCACACCCTCGACGACTTCTATGCTGGCTTGCGTGCGTCACTGGTCGGGATGCTTGTCGCCCCGGACTTCCTGCTTCGCCTCGAGCGCTCCGAGCCAGACCCCGACCGACCCGGAACGATGCGATTGGACGCCTATTCGCGGGCCGCGCGGCTCAGTTTCTTTCTCTGGGACAGCGCACCGGACGGCGGGCTGATCGAGGCGGCGCGATCCGGTGAGCTGCTCACGCCAGAGGGATTGATCCGACAGGTCGAGCGACTACTCAACTCGCCGCGCCTGGAGAATGGCCTGCGGGCGTTCTTCTCGGACATGCTGGGGTTCGACGAGTTCGCGACGTTGACCGTCGACTCGAGCCTCTATCCCAAGTTCACCAAGAATGTCGAGGACGACGCACGAGAGCAGACCCTGCGCACGATCGTTGACCAGCTGTTGCACAAGAACCGCGACTACCGAGAGCTGCTCGTCACCCGCGAGACTTTCCTGACGCCCTCGCTCGCCGCCATCTACGGTGTGCCGCTGGCGCGATCGCAGGAGATGGGCGGGGCTGTACCGTGGGTTCCCTACCGCTTTGCGGACGACGACCCGCGAGCCGGCCTGCTGACGCACGTGAGCTTCCTGTCCCTGCACTCCCATCCCGGGACCTCGTCGCCGACGCTGCGGGGCCAGGCGGTGCGCGAGAACCTTCTGTGCCAGATCGTGCCGCCGCCGCCCGGGGATGTCGATTTCAGCTTCGTCCAGGACACCAACAACCCCGACTTCAAGACCGTGCGCCAGCGCTTGTCGGTGCATCGGGAGAATCCGACGTGTGCCGGCTGCCATAGCCTCACCGATCCGATCGGCCTCACGCTCGAAGTGTTCGACACCTCCGGCGTCTACCGCACGACCGAGAACGGAGCGCCGATCGACCCGAGCGGCGAGCTCAACGGGAAGCCGTACGAGGAGATCACCGGCCTCGTGGAGATCCTCCGGCAAGAGCCGGCGGCAACGTCGTGTTTGATCAACCGGGCCTTTTCTTACGGCGCCGCCAGAACACCGACGCGGGATGAGCGCGCCTGGCTTGGCGAGCTGGCGTCGGAGCTGCGACGCGACGGCGTGAAGTGGCGCGACCTGATGCGTCGCATCACGCAGCAGCCCGACTTCTACACCCTCGGTACCGAAGCCTGAGGAGCGGAACATGAGCGAATCCGACAAGATCAGCCGGCGTACTGTGCTGCGCGGCGTTATGGGCGGGACAGGCGCCGTGGCGGTCGGATTGCCGGTGCTCGAGTGCTTTCTGAACACGAACGGCACTGCCTACGCCGCCACCGGCGCATCGCTGCCACCCTGCTTCGGGACGTGGTTCTGGGGTCTCGGGCTGTCCCCCGGACACTGGGAGCCGACGGCCACGGGGGTCGACTACGTCCTGCCGGATCATCTCGCTCCCCTGAGTTCGATCAAGGAGAAGATGAACCTGTTCAGCGGCATGCAGGTGTTCCTCGACGGCAAGGCGAATCAGAACCACTATTCCGGTGCCCAGGGCCAAGCCACCGGCATCGTGTCCAAGAATGGCGGCGACTACACCACGAGCATCGACCACATCATCGGCGAGACGATCGGCAAGGGAACGAGGTTCCGATCGATCGAGATGGCCTGCGACGGCGATAGCCTCGCGGGCTGGAGCGCGCGCGGCTCCAACGGGATGAACCCCTCCGAGATATCGCCCCTGCAGCTGTACGCCCGTATCTTCGGCGACGGGTTCATTGATCCCAGGGTTGCCGACTTTAAGCCCGATCCGGCCGTGATGGTGCGGCGAAGCGTGCTTTCGGCGGTTTCCGACCAGCGCAAGAGCCTGATGGCCACGGTTTCTGCGTCGGACCGGGCGCGACTGGACGAGTACTTCACGTCGCTACGCGATCTCGAGCAGAAGCTGGCCTTCGAGCTCGAGCGGCCCGCCGATCTGCCCGCCTGTGCAGTTCCGGTGGAAGCCACGGACGACATCGGCCCACTCCTCGGCCAGGTGGGGCAAACGCACCGACAGTTCGCGCAGCTGGCCGCGCACGCCCTGGCGTGCGGCCAGACGCGGGTCTTCAACCTGACGCTGGGCAACGCGTTCTCCAGGCTCCGCATCCCCGGAGATCCCAGTGGCTACCACTCGCTGACGCACGAGGAGCCGATCGATACAGACCGCGGCTATCAGCCCAAGTGCAAGTGGCTCGCGGAACAATGCATGGGCTTCTTCGCGGAGCTGGTGCAGACTTTGGATTCGATCAAGGAAGGCGACGGCACGCTGCTCGACCGAACCGTGGTGTTCGCGTTCACCGATCACGGCGAGGCGCGAATGCATTCCATGAAGCGTTACCCGATTCTGACCGCTGGCAGCGGCGGCGGCAGGATGAAGACCGGGTTGCATGTGGCGGCCGAAGGCGACGCGGCCAGCCGCGTCGGCTTCACCCTGCAGAAGGCGTTCGGTGTGGTGAATGGGGCCTGGGGGACCGAGTCCAACCAGGTGTCGAAGCCCTTCAGCGAAGTGCTGGCATGAGGCGGGGCGTTGTCGGGATGCGAAGTCGTATCACCGGTTCGGGCCGTCTCGCTGCCGTGTCGCTGGTCGCGGCTGCCGCCATCGCCTCGCTTGCTGCCGGGCCGCCAACGTCGCCGCCGAGCGGGGACATCGTGGCGCCGCCTACCGTGCCGCCGGGCGTCACCCTCGTGGAGGTGATGCGCGAGCTGGTGGCATCGTCGGACCAGTTGCTGTGGACGCGGCTCGGTGACGCTGACGGTCGGACCCTGCTGTTCAGGGACGCTGATCCGCCGGGTGTTGCCACGTGTTTGGATGACTGCGCCCGGCAATTTCCGCCGCTTCTGGCTCCTGACGGTACGGAGTCGAACGGGGATTGGTCGCTGGTGCAGCGGTCCGACGACGGCATGCAATGGGCGTATCAGTCCCATCCGCTCCACACCTGGTCCGAGGAGCAGGAGCCGGGGGAAGTCGCGACCAACGTCGGGTTAGCCGAAACGACCCGCTCGAAAGTGTCGGAGGGCCTGGTTCCGGCCGGCACGTTGATGCCCCCCGAGGGGTGGCACGTAGCTCGGTTCGAACCGGCCGCGTCGATCTCCGTACCGGATGGCGTCGAGGTGAGGTTGGTTGCCTCAGCCCAGGCAGTCATTCTGATCGATTTCGATGGCCGTACGCTCTATGCTTTCGACGGCGATCCCGCTGATGATGGTCAAACGTGCACCGATGATGGCTGCGACATTCAGTGGTTTCCCGTGGCTGCGGCCCAGCTCGCCATGGCCATCGGCGAGTTCTCCGTGGTGACCCGGAGCGATGGCTCTCGGCAGTGGGCCTACAGGCAACAGCCTCTGTATCGATACGCCGGCGACCTGCTTCCAGGGGATGTCCATGGAGACACCGCCGATCCTCGGTGGCAAGTGGCCGTGTTGACGCGGAACTTCCGGCCGCCGCAGGTGGCGGTCATCTCGCTGGAGGGCTATGGCGACGTTCTCTCGGTCGACGGCATGACCCTGTATATGGGTACGGCTTTCGAGAAGTATTGGGGCGGACGAAGCATGCGCGACAGCTTCAAGGTCCTCTACTCTAGGGGGAAGCGACTGGGCGGCGGTGCTTGTGTGGGTGACGAATGCCTCGAGACCTGGCGTCCGCTCCCTGCCGCTGCCGATGCCGAATCGAACGGGTTCTGGGAGGTGATCACTCGTCGCGACGGAACGCCACAATGGACGTACAAGGGATTCGCCCTCTACTCTTTTCCCGGCGATGAGACCCCTGGGCAGCACCGGGGGCAGGCCACATACTCCTTCGTCGAGCTCGACGGGTCGCCCGACAACCTCGAGCGAGCCACCTGGTTGGCCTTTATCGGCAGCGCCTCGGGAGGAGCGGGGGTGTACTGGAACATTGCCAAGCCGTGATCTGAAAACAAATCAAGGAGGTAGCATGCGACGCGTCCTCGTCGTTTTGGTAGCTGTTGTCTTCGTCAACGCGGTACCGGCTCTGGCCAGCGAGGTCACCGTCACCGGTGAGCTCGTCGACCACGTGTGCTTCAACAGGAGCGGCGCCGACGGTATGGGCCCCGACCACGCTGAATGCGCCAAGTCGTGCGCCAGCGGCGGCCAGCCGGTAGCGCTAGTTACCGCGAGCGGCGATGTCTACATGCTGGCGGGCACGGTCGCCGCCGACAACAACGCCGCCCTGGTGCCACACATGAGCCACACGGTCGAGGTGACCGGCGAGCTAGGTGAGGTGGACGGCATTCCGACCATCACGGCCGAGGCCGTCAAGCATGTCTCCGCTGGCTGAGCGCATGTACCTGAGGGCGTTCGCGTTCGCGGCGATACTGACCCTTGCAGTGGCCGCGCCGGTGTCGGCGCAGATCATGGAGATGAACGGGACCTGGGAGATGATTCCCGACAAGTGTCTCGGCTCCTGGCCGGATCAGGAGACGCTGGTGTTCAAGAGCATCGAGGGCATCCAGCGCTACACTGCGACTTGGACCGACGACGGCGAGAGTGGAGGCCGCGAGTACGAGATTCAGTACGACGGGCACGACCACGCGGCCAGCAGCGAGCTGGCCGACACCGTCTCGGTGCGTCGTCTCGGCGAAAAATCGGAGTTCGTGGTGAACAAGCGCGACGGGCAGATCGCCGAGACTTACACGCGCGTGCTGGTCGACGACGACGGCACCTTGATCTCGGTCGGCCGCAGTGCGACCGGGGAAGTTCGCTGGGTGCGGGTCTTCGAAAAACAGTGAGCCGGTCGGTCGCCGCATCGAGATGACGAGACGGTCAGACCGGAACGGCCCCGCAATCGGAGTCAGCACACGGGCCCCACAAGAAAAGCCGCGACACCGAGGCGCCGCGGCTCTTCGAAGTAGCCCTAAGGGTTCCGAGTTGGAACCAGCTAAACGGATGGCTCCAACGTTGGGAGCAGCTACGGTGTGCGGTCGCATAGGCGCCTGGACGCTGAGCTGTGCACCGCTGTTGTCGCGTCGCATCTCCTCCCTTGAGAGACTGGAACATTGAGAAGGGTCGGGCCCAATGGCGGGTGCCGTCCGGCGGCGTTTTGGCGTGCTCTTGGAGCCTGTGGCCTCGGCCCACTAGGGCCTTGTTTGACACTCCGTTGAATAGTCCCTACATTGCGGCGGCCGTGTGGGTGACACAGTGGGAGGCTGGGGTGACAACACCGCATTCAGGGCGATACCCAGCGTGGGGAAACGTGCGTAATCTCTTGATCGCAGTGGCTGGCATCAGTGTGATCATGACTGGTTCACTGGGATGTCGGGACACGCGTGCTGGCGCGCCCAGGCGGGTGCTTGATCTCGGGGGCCGGTTTCAGGCCGCAAGCTTCATGCCACGCGAGCCGGCCGCCCCGACAGGTCGTTATGAGCGGCACCGGTCAGCTCTTGAGGTCGGAGCGAACGGTCGGGTGTTCTCGCTCTCTTCCTCTGGCAGCTTGGTCATCACTCTTGATCCGTTTGCCGATGCCGCCGTCCTCACGTTCGACTATCGGATCGACCGACCAGGTGCAGCGGGTTCGGGGTCCCTCAACGCATCGCTGATTGATTCGGAAGGGCAACGGAGGGAGCTTTCGGCGCTGGCGAACCCGACCGAGGACTGGACCACGGCCGAGCTGCACTTTGGTGTGGGCTCAGATGACTACCAGTTCGTGGTCCTCGAGGTCGTGTTAGACGATGGGTCACACAGCGTCAGATTTCGCCGACCGCAGCTCCAGCTGGGGAAGGCGAGAGGCCCCAGGCCAGACCAGGAAGTCACCCCGCTGTCAGCGGACGCTTTGCCTAACGTCTTGATTGTGATCTTGGACGCCGCCCGTGCGTCTAACTTCGGAGCCTACGGGTATGAGCGAGACACGACGCCTAGTATCGACAGGTTCGCAGCTGAAGCGTTGGTGTTTCGCAAGGCTTTTTCCGAGTGCGCGACCACGTCATGCTCGATTCCGAACCTCATCTCTGGAATCCCGTTCCTGGATATGGGTACTTCTGATAACCCTCGGATGAATGATCGGATCGTGACCCTGGCCGAGTACTTGGCGGATCAGGGATATCGGACGATCGGTTTGTCATCCAATGCTAACAACGGAATCTCGCGAAATAGTAGCCAGGGCTTTGACGAGTTTGTCGAAATGTGGAACTTGGAGGGCGACCAACTGGATCCCCGTCGCCTGTCGGGGCGGGCGATTGAGGCGCTCCGTGGAGTCGATCCGAAGCAACCAGTCTTGATGCTGCTTCACTATCGACCACCGCACGAACCGTACTCTCCGAGTCCCGAGTTCAATATTTTCGGCGATCCAGCGTACGCGGGTCCGGTGCGCTCGGGCCAAGAGGTACAGATACGTGAAACGTACGGGGTTCTCGGCGATCCTGCGGATATGGTCTCGGTGCCTTCAAATGGCCAGGATCAACGGAGAATGAGTCCTGGCGATCTCGAGGAGATGATAGCCCTCTATGACGGGAATCTGCGGATGGCGGATGATGCGGTGGGCGAGGTATTCGATGCATTGCGCGTGGAAGGGCGATGGGACAATTCGATCATTCTCGTCACGGCTGATCACGGCGAAGCGTTCTTCGAGCATGGCCACCAGGGCCATAACACGACGCTGTACGACGAAATGCTCCACATCCCTTTCATCCTAAGGCTCCCGGAGGGGCGCGTCGCCAACGATGTAGACACTGACCGCCTCGTGATCTTGTCCGACGTGGTCCCGACGATCCTGGGTCAGCTCGGATTGGAGCCTCGCGACGAGGTTGGCGGAGTCGACCTTCTCCTCGACGGCGACCAGGCCACATCGCGGGTCATCTTCCACCGGATGGGACATCGGCTGCTCTCCGCTCGTACGCAGAAATGGAATGCGATCTTCACTCTGATTTATGACGCCCCGATGCTCTTCGACTTGGCCGAAGATCCCGGAGAACTCGAGAACACCGTTGACGATAGCCCTCTCATACACCATGGGTTCGCGGCGCTTCTCAATGAACATCTCCGTGAGGTCGAGGCGCGGACCGACTTCGCCGCTGGAAGCGTGGAACTCCCCGAAGACGAGATCAGGGCGCTGCGCGCCCTTGGCTATGTGCAATGAGGTCGTTTGCACGCGTCCGGCCATTGTTGGCGGTCCCGCAAGAGATCCGAGTTGGAACCAGCTGCATTCCTGGTTGACGCGGTGGGAGGAACTGCGCCGTGTCGTGGCCTAGTGGTCGAACCTGGGCGGGGAAAAGCGTAGATACCTCTACGCCGACATTCCTACCGGACCCAAGGACGACTACGGTGTGTACGTCGTCAGGTGCTTGGAGGGCGACAGTGCAACGGTTAACGTGGACAGTGAGGATGTTGATCTGAAGTGCAATGGCATCGCCAATCTCTCAAAGATGTTCTACGCGAGTTCCGCTTGGACGGGCGCCAGTTCGCAGACGTACGTTCCGCGGCGATTCGTATTCTAGGCTGACGTACGCTCTGGCAACGCCTCGCCGGTCATTGGGGTGCAGCGGCGCGGAGACTGTATGCTGAGGTGTGCAGTCACCCTTGCCGGTGCTTGAGTCATGAGCGAGCCCAACTTCCAAGTTTCGGTTGTCATCCCGCTGTACCACGCAGAGGTGACTATTGCCCGCTTGGTCGACGAGGTATTCCGAGCCTTTGAGGGTCTCGGACCGCTCCAAGTGGTGCTGGTGAACGACGGCAGCACCGACCGCACCCACGAGGTGTGCGAGGGGATCGTAGATGCGCGACCCGACACTACGACCTACGCGCGGCTGGGTCGCAATTTCGGCGAGCACAACGCGGTTATGTGCGGTCTGACTCACGCGCTCGGCGACTACGTCGTGATCATGGACGACGATTTCCAGAACCGACCCGAAGATGCCGTTCGCCTCTATCGGGTCGCCCGCGACCAGGATCGAGACCTGGTATACACGCGCCCCACGACGCGGCAGCATTCTTGGTTCAGACGGCTCGGCAGCGCGTTCAACGGCCGCGTCGCGAGGGTTCTTCTGGATGCGCCGAGGGGCCTCTATCTCTCCAGCTTTAAGTGCATCAGCCGCCCAGTTGTCAACGGGATCCTCGAATACGAGGGCCCCTATCCGTACATCGATGGTCTGGCCCTGCGGTGTACGCGGAACATAGCCGTCGTCGACGTTCAGCAGCAGGCGAGGGAGGCGGGGAGTTCCGGATATAGCCTGCGAAAGCTCGCCGGCCTGTGGCTGAACATGTTCGTGAACTTCTCCGTTAAGCCGCTCCGCGTTGGCACGGTCCTCGGCGCGGTGCTCGTGGTTCTGGCGGTTCTCCTTTCTTTCTGGGTTGCCGCGGAGATGGTGTCGGGGCGAGAGCTGCCTGTGGGTTGGCCGCTGCTGTTCATCGCCCTGATGATGTTCTCAGGCGCCCAGCTTCTGATTCTGGGGATGGTGGGTGAGTATGTCGGCCGCATCCTGCTGGCCCAGAATCGGACACCCCAGTTCTTCGTGAGCGAACGTCGCGGGGTCGGTGCGGAGTCCTCTCAGGGGCCGGCGTCGCGCACGCGGCCCGGACGCTGATGCCGACGAACGATGCGGTGCCGCGGCGCGGTACGAAGCCGCGAGACGAGGCTACGGATCAGGATCACGCTACGTTCTCGCAGGACACCACTCCGAGCGCCGAGTTGTCGTCTCTGACGCCGGGCCGGGCGCCGCGAGTGCTGGTCACTGGAGGGCTCGGATTTATTGGTAGCAACCTGGCGCGACGGCTGGTCGCCGAGGGGGCCGAGGTGGTGCTCGTGGACTCCCTGATCCCCGAGTATGGTGGGAATCCGTTCAATATCCATGGCATTGAGAAGGAAGTGACGGTCAACATCGCCGACGTGCGTGACGAGCACAGCATGCTGCAGCTGGTGAAGAACCGCGACGTACTCTTCAACCTTGCCGGCCAGACAAGCCACGTCGACTCGATGACCGACCCCTATACCGACCTGGATATCAACTGTCGTGCTCAGTTGTCGATCCTGGAGGCCTGCCGCCGCAATAACCCTGACATCCGCGTGGTGTTCGCGAGCACAAGGCAGATATACGGCCGACCCGACTATCTGCCGGTGGACGAGCGTCACGCGCTGCGCCCCACCGACGTCAACGGCATCAACAAGATCGCCGGCGAGTCGTACCATGTCCTCTACAGCCAGGTGCATGGGCTACGGGCGTGCGCGCTGAGGCTTACCAACACTTACGGGCCTCGGATGCGGGTCCGAGATGCGCGGCAGACGTTTCTCGGCATCTGGATCCACAACGTGCTGCGTGATCGCGAGATCCTGATATACGGTGACGGCAGTCAGCTACGCGATTTCAACTACGTCGACGATGTCGTCGACGCTCTGATACGCGCCGTTACCTCTGATCGTATCTGGGGCACGGCGGTGAATCTCGGGGCCCCGAATCCCGTCGCGTTGTCGGACCTGGCAAAGATGCTGATTCGCATCCATGGGTGCGGAACGAGCCAGCAGGTGGGCTTCCCCGCCGATCGCCAACCGATCGACATCGGTGATTATTATGCGGATTGGAGCGCCGCACACCGGTTGCTCGGATGGGCGCCGCGCACGAGCCTCGAGGATGGCTTGGGCCAGACCTTGGAGTACTACCGTAATCACGGCGAGCGCTACTGGGAATGAGCCGGAAGCCGGATACCGTGACGAGCCGGCGGCATGCGACGGTGCCGTTTCTGGATCTCGGAAGGCGTGTACAGGCGTTGCAGCCGGAGCTCAGCCGAGCGATCGAGGACGTTATAGACCGCGGACGCTTCATTCTCGGCGAGCGGGTTGCCGAGGTTGAGGAGCGCTTTGCCGCGTGGTGCGGCGTTGCCTACGGGATCGGGGTGGCGAGCGGCACCGACGCGATCCGGCTAGCGCTTGAGGGGGTCGGCATCGGGCCTGGCGATGAGGTCATCACCGCCGCCAACACCTGTGCACCCACCGTGGTGGCGATCCTCGACGCCGGCGCGCAACCCGTGCTCGTCGACGTCGATCCGGTAACCTACACGCTGGATCCGGGGCGGTTGGCCGATAGCATCACCGCCGCCACCCGATGCGTCGTTCCGGTTCACCTTTACGGCCAATGCGCCGACATGGACGCGATGCTAGCCATCGCCGCCGAGTACGGGCTTCCCGTCGTCGAGGACTGCGCGCAGGCACACGGTGCGCGGGTAGGGGAGCGGGCTGCCGGCTCGATGGGCACCGCGGGGTGCTTCTCGTTCTACCCGACGAAGAACCTGGGAGCTCTGGGAGATGGCGGGATGATCATCACCGATGATGCGTCACTGGCTGATCGTCTGCGCCTGCTGCGGAACTATGGCTACGCGTCGCCCAACCTGTCGGCGATCCGAGGTCACAACAGCCGACTCGATGAGTTGCAGGCAGCGATCCTGCTTGCGCAGCTGGACCAACTCGACGACTGGAATCGGCGCCGCCGTGCGATTGCGGCACGCTATGATGCTGCGTTCGCTGACGAACCTCGCCTCAGGACCCCGATCGAGGCGGCGGAACGCCACCATGTCTATCATTTGTACGTTGTGCGGCACCTCGATCGGGATCGCTTCCGGGAGTGTCTGCGCGAGGCCGGCGTCGGCACGCTCGTCCACTACCCAACACCCCCACATTGGCAA
>Ga0315339_1000974_pt1 | contig 28716 bp, 18 predicted proteins | sample ASW17metaG_FD_204514 | JGI IMG/M metagenome (GOLD analysis project Ga0315339, IMG submission 204514) | Ammonia-oxidizing marine archaeal communities from Pacific Ocean, United States - ASW #17 | ecosystem: Environmental > Aquatic > Marine > Oceanic | place: USA: California | collected 2016-12-05 | reverse complement strand
TTGAAAAAGAAAAGGCGGTTGGCCCGGTAGGGCCAGCCGCCTTTTGCTTTGTTAGGGTTCGTGTGCGCGGGACAGAGATCGTAGCCAGCACTGGTGTGTGTCCGCACACCCGCGTAGGAGAGTGATCCGCACGGTATCGGCGTGAAGCCCCTGTAGGCATCAGCTGATTCAGCTGTGACCACGTATGAGAGAGTGAACCCTTTCGCCACCGTGTGCCCCGCGCGCCCTTTATCCTGCGAGGATTCATCATGGCGCGCAAGCCTTCCAAGCAACGCTTTACCGTCGTCCATCCCGATTGCGCGGCGATCGATGTCGGTGGTCGAGAACATTTCGTGGCGGTCGATCCCCGGCACGAAAATCCCGTCCAGTCGTTCACGTCCTTTACTGACGACCTACTCAAGATGGCTAACTGGCTTGAAAGCCTGGGGATCAAGGTCGTTGCCATGGAATCCACGGGGGTTTATTGGATTCCAATTTACGAGATTCTCAGCGAGCGCGGTTTTGAGGTTTATCTCGTCAATGCCAGAGCAACTCGGCAAATCACGGGCCGTAAATCAGATGTGTTGGATTGCCAGTGGATTTGGCAGCTGATGACTCATGGACTGCTCAGAGGCGCATTCCGCCCCGATGATCTGACCTGCTGCGTCCGGTCATTGGTCAGGCAGCGTGCTTCCAAAGTGAAAGACCAGGCGCAGACGCTGAACCGTATGCAAAAGGCCATGAGCCAAATGAACATCCAGCTGGCCAATGTCATCAGTGATATTTCCGGTGTAACTGGCATGAAGATTTTGCGAGCCATCTGCGCAGGTGAACGGGACCCAGTGCAACTGGCTGAACTGACCGACCGCCGCATCAAGGCAGGCAAGGAGGCTGTCGCTCGGAGTCTTCATGGCAATTGGCGGCGCGAGCATTTGCATGCGCTAACTCAGGAATTGGCTGCCTATGACTTCCTGGAGCAGCAAATTGCTGATTGTGACGACGCCATAAAAGCCGCGTTAGAGCAGTTGCCGGTGCTGCAAAACAAGCCAGAGCCATCCAATAAGCCTTTACGGAGCCCACACCGAAACGGTGTCCAACAGACTGAATTGCATCAGACATTGTGGAAAGTTCTTGGCGTGGACCTAACCGCAATTCCAACCATTGGGGTGGACACTGCATTAGTGCTGGCAGGGGAGATCGGTACAGATCTATCACGCTTCCCGTCCTCACAGCACTTCTGCTCTTGGTTGGGACTGGCTCCCCCTACCCGAATTTCCGGCGGTCATCGACTGGCAGGTGGCGGGCCCAAAATAGTCAATCGAGCAGCTCAAGCACTCAAGCAGGCCGCATCCAATGCCCGTAACGACAAGGGTTTCATTGGTGCATCACACCGAGCCAGACTGACTCGAATGGATACCAGCTGCGCCATCAAGGCCACTGCGCATCAGTTGGCACGTCTGGTGTACAACCTGTTAACCAAGAAGCAGGCTTATGTTGAACAAGGTCTTGAGGAGTTCGAAACCAGAAGCCAAGACCGGCAGGTCCGGGCTTTGCTTCGCAAAGCCCGGAAACTGGGGTATCAACTGGTGGCCGCTTGAGTGTTTAGAAAACAATGGGTTGCATTTTGTTTGATGAGAGCGGGTTCACCCGCGAAGAATGCGACGCGGTGCATGGCACCGGCTTCGCCGGTAAAACCGCTCAGGATTCGGCGCTAATCAGGAAGAGCAGCTGATTTCCAGGTGCTTGCCCCACTCCGGCGGTCGCTCGGCGTAGGCCTGCATCCCGGGCTGTTCCTCGAACGGCCTGGTCAGGACTTGGTGCAGCCGTCGAACTTCACTGTAATCCCCCGCCTCGGCCGCTTCGATGGCTTTCTGCGCCAGGTAGTTGCGCAGCGCGTACAGCGGGTTTACCGCATGCATCCGCTCACGGCGGCCTTCGGCATTGCCGGGTTCACGCCCACAGCGGGCCAGGTAGTCTGCGCCCCAGGCATCGAAGCCGGCCAGGTCGATAAAGTCATCGCGCACTGCCTTCAGCGCCTCGGCCACCGGCTGCTCACCCAGTTTGCGGAAGAACAGGCTGTAGTCCACGCCACCGCGTTGCATGCACTGCAGCAGGCGCTCGACCAGCGCCATGTCATCATCTTCGGCAGTGGTCAGCCCCAGGCGCCGGCGCATCAGGTCCAGGTAATGGGCCTGGTACAGCGGCAGGAACAGGCCCAACGCTTCCTTCAGCGGCTCAACTTCGATCACGGTGGTCAGTGCCTGGGCCAGCGCGCTGAGGTTCCAGTGGGCGATGGGCACCTGGTTGGCGTAGCTGTAGCGGCCACGGTCGTCGGAGTGGTTGCAGATGAAGTTGGCGTCGAAGTCATCCAGGAACGCGTAGGGGCCAAAATCGAAGGTGATGCCGAGGATCGACATGTTGTCGGTGTTCATCACGCCGTGGCAGAAGCCATACGCCTGCCAGCGGGCGATCAGTTCGGCATTGCGCTCGACGATGGTGCGGAACATGGCCAGGTAAGGCTGCTCGGCGTCACGGCATTCGGGATAGTGCTGTTCCAGCACATGGTCGATCAACACGCGCTGCTGCTCGGGCTGCTTGGTGTAGTAGAAGTACTCGAAATGACCGAAACGCACATGGCTCTGCGCCAGGCGCGTCAGCATGGCCGCGCTTTCACGGGTTTCGCGCCACACCGGGGTGCTGGAACCGATCACGCACAGTGCCCGGCTGGTAGCGATGCCCAGAGCGTGCAGGGCTTCGGAGGCGAGGAACTCGCGAATCGACGAGCGCAGCACGGCGCGGCCGTCACCCATGCGGGAGTAGGGTGTCTGGCCGGCGCCCTTGAGGTGCAGGTCCCAGTGTTCGCCTGCGTCGTTGAACACTTCGGCCAGCAGCAAGCCACGGCCGTCGCCCAGACGTGGGTTGTACGAGCCGAACTGGTGGCCGGAATAAACCATCGCCCGAGGGTCGGCCTCTTCCCACAGTTTGTGGCCGCTGAACAGTTCGGCGAACACCGGCAGCTCGGCCTGGGCGGGGTCGAGGTCGAGCAAGGCCATGGCCGACTCGCTCGCTACCACCAGGCGCGGGTCTGCAATGGGCTCGGGCAGCACCTGGGTGGAGAACGCATCGCCCAGGCGGGCGAAGCGGTTGTCGAAGGTGAGTTGGTCGAGGGCTTTCACGGGACTGCTCCTTGGAATCGGTGCCAATGGGGCCGCTTGGCGGCCTTTCGCGGGTGAACCCGCTCCCACAGCGGCCAGCGCCCGATGTCGGAGCGGGTTTACCCGCGAACGAGGGCGAAGCCCTCGCAGCCATTTTGCACACAATAAAGTATTCGAGCCTATTCAGGCCGAAGCAGTGCCATCCGATTTTGGCTGTTCCATCGGAATCAATTGCTGTTTGCTGCCCTTGGCGTCCATCAGGAATACCTCTACCTGGCGTACCGAGATCTTGATGTTGTGGGCCTTGAACTCGCGGTTGATGTAGCGGTTGATCTCGTCCAGCGTCGGGTTGCGGTCGCCCAGGTCACGCACGTGCATGCGCAGTTCGTGGTCCAGCGAGCTCTCGCCGAAGTTGAGGAAGTACACGATCGGTTCCGGATCCTTGAGCACGCGTGGGTTCTCATGCGCGCCCTTGAGCAGCAGGTCGCGCACCAGGTCGAGGTCTGAGCCGTAGTCGATGCCCAGCTTCAGCGTCACCCGGGTGACCGTATCGGTCAGCGACCAGTTGATCAGTTGGCCAGTGATGAAGGTCTTGTTGGGGACGATGATGTCCTTGCGGTCGAAGTCGGTGATGGTGGTGGCACGGATGCGGATCTTGCTTACCGTGCCCGACAGGTTGCCGATGGTGATGGTGTCGCCAATCCGTACCGGGCGCTCGAACAGGATCATGATGCCGGAGATGAAGTTGGCGAAGATTTCCTGCATGCCGAAGCCCAGCCCTACTGACAGCGCAGCCACCAGCCATTGCAGCTTGTCCCAGCTCACCCCCAGGGTCGACAGGGTGCTGACGATGCCGATGCCGACGATGGTGTACGACAACAGCGTGGTGGTGGCGTAGGCACTGCCCTGGGCCAGGTTCAGGCGAGACAGCACCAGTACTTCCAGCAAGCCTGGCAAGTTGCCGGCCAGGGCGAAAGTGATGCCGACGATCACCAGCGCGCCGAGCAGGTCGCCGAGGCTGATCGGTACCATGCTGGCGGCGGCGCCGGTGCCGCTGGTGTATTCGTAGAGGACGAAATTGTTGAGGTAGGCGAACACCGAGATCAGGTCGGCCCATACCCAGTACAGGCCGGCGATGAAGCCGCCGAGCAGGGCCAGGCGGATCAGGCGCAGCGACTGCTGGTTGACCTGTTCGATATCCAGCGTTGGCTCTTCGGTGATGACTTCGCCATCCAGCCCTTCCTTGGCTGCCGCACGCTTGGTCAACGCACGCTGGTAGGCCAGGCGTCGTGCAGCCACCGACAGGCCGCGCACGAAGGCGGCCTCGATCACCAGCCAGAACAGCAGCAGGTACAGGGTGTAGATGAGTCGGTCGGTAAGCTTCAGTGCCGTGTAGTAGTAGCCGAAGCACACGGCGACGAACAGGGCGATGGGCAGGGCGGTGAACGCTACCCCCACCGCCCTGCGGAACAGCGAGGTGTCACGGTGTGCCGGGCTGCTGAGCAGCAGGCGGCTGAGCAGCCAGGCCATCAGCGCATAGCAGGTCAGCACCACGCCGATGCCCAACACGTCGTCTGCCAATGCCGAAGGCTGGTGCTCGGCCACCGCCACCACGCCGACCAGTGCCAGCACCACGGTGCCCAGGCGGCGAACCCAGCCGCGCAGGAACTCGACCTGCGGTTTGTGCCAGCGGAAGTGGACTTCCGCCACGCCACCGGGTGCGAGGATACGGTAGGCGGTGTAGAACACCAGCCAGGCCTGGGCCAGCTGCCAGAGTGCGGCGCCCAGGTTGGCATTCTGCCCGCGGGCGTCGATCTGCAGGGCGTAGCTGCACAGCGCCAGACCAAGGCTGACCGGCATCGCCAGCAGAATGTTGATTAGGATTGCCTGGGGCGTGTGCCATTGGCTGTCACGGCGGAAGTGGCCGATATCCTGGTGCACTTTGCCTAATCGTTGGTAAAGGTATTTGCGCCGCCACAACAACGCGCCGATCACCAACAGCAGCGGCAGGAACAGCAACGGGCGCTGGCTCAGGCCATCGGCCAGCTCTTTCAGGCTGGAGCCCCACGGCAGGTTGGCGACCTGGTCGGCCAGGCGCTCCGGCACGTATTGCAGCCAGTCCCAGTCCAGCGGCTTGTTGCTGGGGATCCAGAACATTTGCTCGTCGAGGGTGGTGCGCAGGCTCTGCGCGGTGCCCAGTAGCTGCTTCTGGTTGAGCTGCAGGGTGATCGATTCGTTGAGCAGCGCCGACAGCTCGCGGTTCAGCCGCTCCAACAGGTCGCTGCGGGTGATGGCCACTTCCAGCAGGGCCTTGCGCAGCTGCGGGGTCACATCTTCCTGCGGTTGCGCCGCCAGCAGCTTGTCGACGTAGGTGACCGGGCTGCTCATCTGCTCGCGCTGCTGGTTGACTTCGAACTGGTACAGGCGGGTGTCGGCGATCTGGTCGGCCAGGTCGCGGTCGACCTTCAGGTGCGGCAGGGTCTGCTTCTGCTTGTAGAGAATCTTCGACAGCAGCAGGCTTCCCTTGAGCACGTTGATCTGCTCGTCAAGCGCCTGGTCGGCCTGGGTCAGGCTGTCGAGTTGCTGCTTGGTGCGCAGGTTCTGCTGGGTCAGTTCGTTAAGGCGGTCGGTGCTCTTGAGCAGGTAGTCGGAAAGCTTGAGGTTGATCGCGCTTTCAGTGGCCAGCAGGCTGCTGCCGCCGGCCTTCTGAGCCTCAATCGACTGCTGGGTGACGGCTTCCTGGGACTGGGCCAGGCGTTTGGCGTTGATCAGCGTCTGCAGGTCCTGGATTTCCTGCTCCAGGCGCGCAGCGCGCTCGACCAGCAGGTCGTGACGCGCATTGCCGAGGTCTTGCAGCAGGCTGTTGCCGGCCAGTTCCTGGCGGCGCAGCAGGGTCAGCGCGTTGAGCGAGGCCAACTCGGCGTTGAGCTGATTGCGCTGGTCGGCATTGATGGCTTTGCCACCGTCCTTGCCGGTTTTGAGTATGTTGTTGATCTGCTGGGTGCGGGTCTGGCTGCTGCTGATCTCCGCCTGGGCACGCTCGGGGCGGGTTTGCGAGTTGATGATCAGGCTGTTGGCTTCAGACAACGCCTTTTGCAGCTCGCCCTGCAGCGTGTTGCGTTCGCTGAGCATCTGTTCAAGCTGTGGCACGGTGAGGTTGGCGTAGCGCTGTGCCACCGGTTGTGCCCTGGTTTCCTTGAGCCTGGCCAACTCCTTCTGGCTGTCGCTGGTCTCCTTGGGGGCACTGCTCAGCTGCTGCTTGAGTGCAGCCAGTTTCTTTTCGTTGTCTTCCTTGGCAGCAAGCAGGCTCAACGTTTGTTCGAGCACCTGCTGCAGCGCCTTCTGGTCTGCCTCGGGCAGCTTGCGCTCGGCGATCTTGTCGAGGCTGTTCTGGATACTGGCGGTGGTCGGGGCTTCTGCCGCGCTAGCGGCAAAAGAAAGGGTCAGGCACAACCCGAGCAGGGCTGTGCGAAGGTACACGCGCAGGGACATAGGCAGACTACTTGTGGATCCGGCTGAAACGAAGTTTAGAGGAACAATCCTGGTCCGGGTCGCGTTCCTTCGGGGAATCTGACGCCTACTTTCTGGATCTTGTTCCCGTCCATGGTCGCCACGGTCCAGATCGTGCCATGCCATTCGACCTGGTCCCCCACTACTGGAGCGCCTCCGACCTTCTGTCGGATGAACTGCGCCAGCGGCATTTTCGCGTCGAGGCCATCGAGCTTCAGGCCATACAACGCTGCCACCGCCCCCAGTTCGGCATCGCCTTCGAGCACGAAGTCGCCGAAGAAACGCAGGTCCAGGCCACGCTGTGGCGCTTGGCTGAACAATTTGCCGAGGGCCGGCAGGTTGTGCTCGTGGCCGATCACGCAGAGCATGTCGCCCACTTCCAGCACGGTGCTGCCCGACGGGTGCAGCAGTTGCTCGCCACGGAACAGCGCGGCAATCCGTGTGCCTTCGGGCATTTTCAGTTCGCGCAGGGCGGCACCGATGCACCACTTTTCGGCGCCCAGGCGGTAGACGAACATTTCCCACTCGCTGGTGATGTGCACTTCCAGGGCGGAGCGGGAAATCGGCGCCGGGTCTGGCGGTACGGTCACTTTCAGCAGCTTGGCCATCCACGGCAGGCTGGTGCCCTGCACCAGCAGTGACACCAGCACGATGAAGAACGCCAGGTTGAAGAACAGCTGGGCGTCTGGCAGGCCCGCCATCAGCGGGAACACCGCCAGAATGATCGGTACCGCGCCGCGCAGGCCGACCCACGAAATGAAGCCCTTTTCGCGGCCGTGAAAAGCCTTGAACGGCAGCAGGGCCGCGACCACCGACAGTGGCCGCGCCACCAGGATCATCCACAGCGCCAGGCCCAGTGCCGGCAGGGCGATGGGCAGCAGGTCGTGCGGCGTGACCAGCAACCCCAGCACCAGGAACATGCCGATCTGCGCCAGCCAGGCCATGCCGTCGAGCATGTGCAGGATGCCGTGGCGGCTGCGGATAGGCTTGTTGCCCAGCACCAGGCCGCACAGGTAAACGGCGAGGAAGCCGCTACCATGCAGGGCGTTGGTCAGCGAGAACACCACCAGGCCGCCGGCCACTACCAGAATGGGGTAAAGGCCGCCGGCCAGGTTGATGCGGTTGACCAGTTGCAGCATCAGCCAGCCACCGCCCAAGCCCAGCAGCCCGCCGATACCGAACTCACGCAACAAGTGGCCCAGCAGGCCCCAGTGCAGCCCGGTCTGGCCGCTGGCAATCATGTCGATCAAGGTGACAGTGAGGAACACCGCCATCGGGTCGTTGCTGCCCGACTCGATCTCGAGGGTAGCCGTAACCCGCTCGTTCAGGCCTTTGCCGCCGAGCAGCGAGAACACTGCAGCGGCGTCGGTGGAGCCGACGATCGCACCGATCAGCAAGCCCTGAATCAGGCTCAGGTTGAACAGCCAGGCGGCAACCAGGCCGGTGAGGGCGGTGGTGATCATCACCCCGACCGTGGCCAGCGACAGCGCCGGCCACAGCGCCACGCGGAAGCTTGCCACCCGCGTACGCAGGCCACCGTCAAGCAGGATGACGGCCAGTGCCAGGTTGCCCACCAGGTAGGCGGTTGGGTAATTGTTGAAGATGATGCCGCCACCATCGACACCGGCGACCATGCCGACGGCGAGGATGATGACCAGAATAGGGATGCCCAGGCGCGACGATAGCGAGCTGACCAGGATACTTGCACCCACCAGCAATGCGCCGATCAGGAACAGGCTGTTGATGGTGCTTGCATCCAAAGGCAGGTACTCCGAGACAGCGGGGAAGGGACGTGGTAGCGCATTTTCCAGCAAAAGCTAGCAGGTCGCGTGCCAATCGATTCTAACCTGAGGCCGACGCAGGCTGTAAAGCGATACCGCATCGTCGCTGCGGCTTGCGGCTGTAATGGTTTGCCCACTGTCAGGCAGCCAAGTGACATGAATGTCAAAGAAACCATTTCTCTAGCCCAGGTGGCCCAGCGCCTGCTCGGGCAATTTCCTGATTTGCACAGTTTGGCGCGCCAGGCGGCGGGCCATGTGCTTCGCCGCCAACTGGGGTACTGGCTGGATCCGGACGGGCTCTATTGGCACGAGTTCCAGTCGGCGGCCAGCAGTTCGTTGAGCTTCACCGGCTGGCGCCACAGTGGGCCGCCACGACGCTCTTTGAGCCTTACCGAACTGGTCATCCAGCGATTCAGCCCGCAGCAGCAGGCCAGTGCTGACGAGTTGAGTATTTATGGTGGCTTCTACCGGGTGGATGCCAGCCACGCAGTTTACGACGAACGCAACGAAGTGCGGCTCGACCCTCAGCAAGTACTGACGGCGTTCTGGCGGTTGGACTTTGCAGGGCGCTACACCGAGGCGCTGGGCACGTTTCGAGCACGGCATGGCGAAGACTACTGTGTGCTGGCCCGTGCCCGCTTCATGGCTGCTGTGGGCCAATCTGGGTTGAGCGAACATGAGCGCCAGGAGCTAATGGGGGTGACGCTCGCTGCACCCGCACTGCCGACTACCGTAAAAGCCTTGCGACTCGCCCGGCAAGCGAGTGCTCAATCTGGGTGGAACGCGCTTGTCATTGGCAGTATCAGCGCCAAGCTGATGTTCTTGCGCAAGCTGAAGACTGGCAGGTTGTGCCTCTATCTTGCCGATGTTCAGGCTGTGGTGCAGGTGTTCGACGATCGTCATGCGTTTCAGGAGTGGATGGCTGACCAGGCCGCCACGACGGTGGGGCGAGAGCGGCTGGTCAGGCTGTTCGTCGGGGACGGGGTACTGGCGCAGTCGCTACGCCCGCGACTACGCAATTACTTCAAGTTGCTCGCACAGTCGCGAGGTGACACCGCCATCTTGGGGCAGTCCATTGAAGGGGACCTGTTCGTTCGTCTACGTGATGCGGTGATGGATGATCTGACCCGCGACGCTCACGAACGGCTGACCACCAATGCCCAGCTGCGAAAGGCCGAGTGGCTGGCGGGCGTGCAAGCGGCGAGCTTCGTGATAGCACCGATGGCGCCGTTTGGCTGGCCAGTGATATTGGCATCGCTCGGTCTAGGCACCGCCAGCCTGGCGCTGCATCTGGACCGGGCAATCAATGGCAAGCAGGGCTGGCGCACAGCAGCATGGTGGTCAGTACTGACGGATATCCTGTTCATCCTGCTTGATATAGCCATGCTGCGAGCCAGCGAGCTGTTTACCGATGGTCACGTCCCCCCGCGGGTGGCTGGTCAGGCGCAAGCCTCTGCCGCCAAGGTCGACTGGGGGCTTTACATGGCCCCGGCGGCGGATGAATTGCTGGCGTTGTCGGATCAGGCGCTGGCCCGCCAGCAAGCTCTGTTGGGCGCGGTACCGTGGGCTGATCTCGATGCCTTGGGGCCCAATGGCGAGTATCTGGATGCCTTCAGTGAACCCTACCCCGTCTTTCGCGATGAGCACGGCTTTGGCTCGCCCGCCATTGCCGAGTACACCAGCTCGCCGGAGCGTTACAACAACCTGTGGCGGGGTATGCCGCTAGAGGGCACGCGCGCCGCGCATATCCAGCGCAGCCATGCGCTTTCTCACGCACTTGGGCAAATCGGCGTGACTAATCAAGTGAGGCTGTATCGGGCTGCCTCCAGCCTGCGGGGCACGGGTTTTCAGGCAGTTGGTGAGGGCGCCGTTGAAGTGGGTGACGTGCTGGTGACCACCGACTTCACGTCATTCACTGAAAACCCCTATGCCCTCTGGGAGGTTTTCAACGACCCGCAGGCTCAAATCAGTGGCAGGGATGTTTTTGATGAAAACGCGTTGGTTTATGTGTTGGAGCCGGGCGAGGATATGCAGGCGACGCCTATCGGGCCCTTCTCAAGGCGACCGGATGAGGCGGAGTCTTTGATGATGCCCGGGCGCTACCTGCAAGTGGAAAAGGTGACGGCCGTTCAAGGGCACAATTATCGCTTTACCGAGGTGTGCCTGAAGGCGCTGGCGCAGGCGCCAAGCGGGAAGGCAGTGCGTGATATGCGCACAGGCAAGCTGTTCGATCGCCAGGCACTGGCGATGCGGCTGGGCACGGAGGATGATTCGTTGATGCGCACATTTTTTGCGCTGCCCTCCTGAGCGCACGTGAAAGGGGCCGCTGAGCGGCCCCTGATCAAGGCCTCAGCCCTGCTTCACTTCACGCATCGGCTTGCCTTTCACTGGCGCATCGCCCGCCACGTAGTACTTGGCAGTGCTGCGCGGCAGTGGCTTGCGACCACGGATTTTGTCCGAAATCTTTTCGGCAATCATGATCGTGGTGGCATTGAGGTTGCCGGTGATGATCAGTGGCATGATCGACGCATCGACCACACGCAGGCCCTTCATGCCGTGCACGCGGCCTTCGCCATCGACCACTGCCATGTCGTCGGTACCCATCTTGCACGAGCAGGACGGGTGGAAGGCAGTTTCGGCGTGCTCGCGGATGAACTTGTCCAACTGCTCGTCGGTTTGCACGTCGGCGCCCGGGCTGATTTCGCGGCCACGGTACGGGTCCAGCGCCGGCTGGGCCATGATTTCACGGGTCAGGCGAATGCCGTCACGGAATTCCTGCCAGTCCTGCTCGGTGGACATGTAGTTGAACAGGATGCTCGGGTGCTGGCGCGGGTCTTTCGACTTGGCCTGGATGCGGCCACGGGCAGGCGAGCGCATGGAGCCCATGTGCGCCTGGAAGCCATGTTCCTTCACGCCATTGGAGCCGTTGTAGTTAATCGCAACCGGCAGGAAGTGGTACTGGATGTTCGGCCACTTGAACTCCGGGCGGGTACGAATGAAACCACCGGCCTCGAACTGGTTGCTGGCGCCGATGCCGGTGCCATTGAACAACCACTCGGCACCGATGGCCGGCTGGTTCCACCACAGCAGCGATGGGTACAGCGATACCGGCTGGGTGCAGGCGTACTGCAGGTACAGCTCCAGGTGGTCCTGAAGGTTTTCACCAACGCCCGGAAGGTCGTGCACAACCGGGATGTCGAGGCTTTCCAGCAGGGCGCGCGGGCCGACGCCGGAGCGCTGCAGCAGCTGCGGCGAAGCGATGGCGCCAGAGCTGACGATCACTTCCTTGCGGGCGCGGGCTTCAACGCGTTCTTCGCTGTCGCCGACCAGGTAGGTTACGCCTACGGCGCGCTTGCCGTCGAACAGCACGCGGTCGGTCAGGGCGTGGGTGACGATGGTCAGGTTCGGGCGTTTCTTGGCCTGGTCCAGGTAGCCACGGGCGGTGCTGGAGCGGCGGCCGTTCTTGGTCACCGAACGGTCCATCGGGCCGAAGCCTTCCTGTTGGTAGCCGTTGAGGTCTTCGGTACGCGGGTAACCGGCTTGCACACCTGCTTCAACCATGGCGTGGAACAGCGGGTTGTTGCCAGCCTTTGGCGTGGCCACACTGACCGGGCCGTCACCACCGTGGTAGTCGTTAGGGCCGATATCACGGGTTTCGGCTTTGCGGAAGTACGGCAGGCAGTCGAGGTAGGTCCAGTCGTCCAGGCCTGGCAGTTCTGCCCAGCCGTCGAAGTCCATGGCGTTGCCGCGGATGTAGCACATGCCGTTGATCAGCGACGAGCCACCCAGGCCCTTGCCACGGCCACATTCCATGCGGCGGCCGTCCATGTACGGCTCCGGGTCGGTCTCGTAGGCCCAGTTGTAGCGGCGGCCTTGCAGCGGGAAGGCCAGGGCGGCTGGCATCTGGGTGCGGAAGTCGAAGCGGTAGTCGGGGCCACCGGCTTCCAGCAGCAATACGGTGACGCCGGCGTCTTCGGTCAGGCGGGTCGCCAGGGTGTTACCGGCCGAGCCGGCACCGACGATGATGTAATCGAATTCTTGGGACATGAAAGTACCCTCGTGTTGGCGGTGATCGGGGAGCGGGTACGCCCGTGCGCGGTGGCACGGGCGGGGCTAGACAGGGTTCAGAAAACCGAGTTGTAGCCGCCCAGCTCGACCTGGACCGACTTGATGCGAGTGTATTGAGCCAGCGAGCTGACGCCGTTTTCACGGCCGACGCCCGACTGCTTGTAGCCACCTACCGGCATTTCGGCCGGCGATTCACCCCAGGCGTTGATCCAGCAGATACCGGCTTCGAGCTTGTGGATGATGCGGTGGGCGCGGGTGATGTCGTTGGTGCAGACGCCGGCGGCCAGGCCGTAGTCGGTGTCGTTGGCACGGCGGATCACTTCTTCTTCGGTTTCGTAGGTGAGGATGCTCATCACCGGGCCGAAGATCTCTTCCTTGACGATGGTCATGTCGTCGGTGCAGTCGGTGAACACGGTCGGCGCAACGAAGGCACCTTTGGCGAAGTCACCGGCAGTCAGGCGCTCGCCACCGCACAGCACGCGGGCACCTTCTTCCTTGCCTTTGGCGATGTAGCCCAGCACGCTTTCCATGTGCTGGAAGCTGACCAGCGGGCCGAAGTTGGTGTTTTCGTCTTCCGGGTTGCCAACGCGGATGCGGGCAACGCGCTCGGCGATCTTGGCTTCGAAGGCCGCCTTCATTTCAGCCGGGATGAACACGCGGGTGCCGTTGGTGCACACCTGGCCCGAGCTGTAGAAGTTGGCCATCATGGCGATGTCAGCGGCCTTGTCCAGATCGGCGTCGGCACAGATGATCAGAGGCGACTTGCCGCCCAGTTCCATGGTCACTTCCTTCAGCGAAGAGCTGGAGGCGCTGGCCATGACTTTCTTGCCGGTGGTGGTGCCGCCGGTGAAAGACACTTTTTCGATGCGCGGGTGCTCGGTCAGCCAGGTGCCGACTTCGCGGCCGCTGCCGGTCAGAACGTTGAACACGCCGTTTGGCAGGCCGGCTTCGGTGTAGATCTCGGCCAGTTTCAGGGTGGTCAGCGAAGTGACTTCCGACGGTTTGAAGATCATCGCGTTGCCAGCGGCCAGGGCCGGGGCAGATTTCCACAGGGCGATCTGGATCGGGTAGTTCCAGGCACCGATACCCACGGTTACGCCCAGCGGCTCGCGGCGGGTGTAGACGAAGGACGATTCGCGCAGCGGGATCTGCTCGCCTTCGATGGCCGGTACCAGGCCTGCGTAGTATTCCAGGACGTCGGCGCCGGTGACGATGTCGACGTAGCGGGTTTCGGAGTACGACTTGCCGGTGTCCAGGGTTTCCAGCATGGCCAGCTCGTCGTTGCGCTCGCGCAGGATGTCGACGGCGCGGCGCAGGATGCGCGAACGCTGCATGGCAGTCATCGCAGCCCAGACTTTCTGGCCACGCTCGGCGCTTTCGACGGCTTTCTCGACGTCAGCCTCGGTAGCACGTTGCACGTGGGCGAGGACTTCGCCGGTAGCCGGGTTGATGGCTTCGAACGTGGCATCGCTGCCAGCGTCGACGTAAGCGCCATCAATGTAGAGTTTTTGCGTTCCGAAACGGGCCATAGTGTCCTCGCAAGTGCAGTGTGTGGTTTGGCTTGCGCGTCACGCTCCTGCCGGGTTGGCAAGTGCCGTGCGCGCTTGTTCAGCGGCCTGGTCGTTGGTGCCCAGGGTGTGCTGCTTAGCCAGTTGTAGATCCATGTATTCGTAAGCAATCCGTATTGCCTGATCGGTGTCGAATGCATCACCCGACAGGGCGCCACGCAGCCACAGACCGTCGATCAGGGCTGCCAGGCCGCGGGCTGCCTTGCGCGCATGGTAGAGCGGCAGGGCGCGGCGGAACTGGCAGCACAGGTTGGAATACAAGCGGTGGTCGTTGATCCGCTGCAACCTGTGCAAATCGGGCTGGTGCATGCTGGAAGCCCAGAAGGCCAACCAGGTTTTCATTGCCGGGCCGTTTACCTGGCTGGCATCGAAGTTGCCCTCGATGATCACTTTCAGGTGGGCGCGCGGGCTGTCGTCTTTCAGGGCCTGGCGACGTGCTCTGACGCCTTCGTTGAGCATGCTCATGATGTAACCCATCGTCGCTGCGATCAGGCCGTTCTTGTCCCGAAAGTAGTGACTGATGATGCCGTTCGACACACCGGCCAAACGGGCAATCAGCGCAATGCTGGCGTCCCCCAGTCCGACCTGATCGACCGCCTGCAATGTGGCTTCGATCAACTGCTGGCGCCGGATGGGTTGCATACCGACCTTGGGCATCTTGCTATCTCCTCAGGCCTGCGAGCAGACGACAGGCGGCTGACTCGGCGAAGGCCAGTCTATTTTGTTTTGATTGAACGTTCAATCAATAAAGAATAAGCTCTGCGACAATTTGTGCCATTGACAGTTTTTCAGGCGGTCGAGACGGCACGGATTGACACCCCAGGAAATCGCGTAACCCCCGGAATACAAGGTGTTGACGGGCATGAGCGATGCGAAATGCAGATTCTGCCGTACGGCCATTGGCCCTGCGACAGGCCCTTGGAGCGGGCGGGGTGACCTGTGACGAATGCGCACACCTCCGTTGAGGCGTGGCATTTTCAGCAGGCCACCTGTCTGTTTTTGGCAACGTATCGATTCGGGATCACGGTTTCCAGGGTTCTTTTATAACACCTGATGCAGTGGGGATATTCCACCAATTGCTCGGGAAAGACTGATTAGCCTCCACAGCCGCACTGCCCGGAGCATTCGTGCAATGAGTTCTGCCTCACTTACCAAGCCCCCCGCCGAGAGGGTACGGGTCAACCGCGTGGTGTTCTTCACCTCCGCGCTGATGATCCTTGTTCTGACTGCCTTGCTGATCGCTGTACCCGAAACTGCCGGCCAGGTGCTGGGCGTGGCCCAGAAGTGGCTGACGCGCACCTTTGGCTGGTACTACATGCTGGTCATCTGCGGATACCTGCTGTTCGTCGTCTACCTGGCTTTCTCCGACTACGGCAGCCTCAAGCTGGGTGGCAAGGACGACCAGCCTGACTTCAGCTACGGCGCCTGGGCCGGCATGCTGTTCTCGTCCGGTATCGGTATTTCGCTGCTGTACTTCGGCGCCTCCGAGCCCCTGGACCACTACTTCAACCCACCGGAGGGCACCCCGGCCAGCCTCGAGGCCGCGCGCCAGGGCCTGCAGCTGACCTTCCTGCACTGGGGCCTGCACGGCTGGGCGATCTATGCCCTGGTCGGCCTGGCCGTGGGTTACTTCGCTTACCGCCACAACCAGCCGCTGGCACTGCGCTCGGCACTGTACCCGCTGGTGGGCGAGCGTTGGGTCAAGGGCGCTGCCGGCAACGCCGTCGACATCTTCGGCATGTTCGTCACCCTGCTGGGCCTGGTGACCAACTTGGGCATCGGCTCGATGCAGGTGTCGTCCGGCCTGGAATACCTGTTCGGCATGGACCACAGCAAGACCAACCTGCTGGTGGTGATCCTGGTCATGGCTGGCGTGGCTACCGTGGCAGCGGTATCGGGTGTGGAAAACGGCATTCGCCGCCTGTCCAACCTGAACATCATGCTGTTCAGCGGCCTGTTGATCTTCGTGCTGCTGGGCGGCGAAACCCTGCACCTGCTCAACGGCTTCGTGCAGAACGTCGGCGACTACCTCAACGGCATCGTGCTGAAAACCTTCGACCTCTATGTGTATGAAGGCGAAGCCGGCAAGTCGGAGCGCTGGCTGGGCCTGTGGACCGTGTTCTACTGGGCCTGGTGGATCTCCTGGGGCCCGTTCGTCGGCATGTTCATTGCGCGTATTTCCAAGGGCCGCACCGTGCGCCAACTGGTGATGGGTGTGCTGCTGATCCCGCTGGGCTTCACCCTGGCTTGGCTGTCGATCTTCGGCAACACCGCACTGGACCTGGTGATCAACCAGGGCGCCGTGGAGCTGGGCAAGACTGCGCTGGAACAGCCATCGATGTCGATCTACCAGCTGCTGGAATACTTCCCGGCAGCCAAGATCGTCATTGGTGTGGCAGTGTTCGTCGGTTTCGTGCTGTTCCTCACACCGGCCGACTCCGGCGCGGTGATGATGGCCAACCTGTCGTGCACAGGCGGCAAGGTCGACGAGGATGCCCCGCACTGGATGGTGGTGTTCTGGTCCGTGGTGATCACCCTGGTCACGATCGGCCTGCTGTTTGCCGGTAACTTCGAAGCCATGCAGACCATGGTCGTGCTGGCGGGCCTGCCATTCTCGGTGGTGCTGGTGCTGTTCATGTTCGGCCTGTACAAGGCCATGAAGCAGGACGTGGTGATCGAGCAGGAGCGCGCCGAACTGGCCGCCCGTGGCCGTCGCGGCTTTAGCGAGCGCCTGACCCAGCTGGAACTGCAGCCGACCCAGGCCGTGGTACAGCGCTTCATGGACAAGCAGGTCAGCCCGGCGTTGAAAGAAGCCGCTGCACAGCTGCAGACGCAGGGCTTCGAGGTGGAAACCCGCGTTGGCCAGTCGCGCAACCTGATGGGCTTGCGGGTGATGATGGAAGAAGGCAACCCTTTCGTCTACGAAGTGAGCCTTGACGGCTATATGGCCGCGTCGAGCGAGGCGCCGGTCGAGGGTGAGCCTGAACTGCGCCAGCGCTTCTACCGCGCCGAGGTCTACCTGCATGACGGCAGTCAGGAGTACGACCTGATGGGCTTTGCCCCAGACCAGATCGTGCGTGATGTGCTCGATCAGTTCGAGAGCCATCGCCAGGTGCTTGGCCGCGTCTATAGCTGACTTCCCGGCAGGCCGCCGCACTGCCAGGTGTCGCGGCTTGCCAGCAGCAATATGTAGCACCTCATTCGATAACATCTCCAGGACGCTTTGTGGTTCATTCCACAACGAGTCCTGGTCATGCCCGCCACTCACGCGCACAACCTCAATCACGCAGTCGCCGCCCAGTTCGCCAGCCGTCCTACATTCCGGCAGGTCGCAGGTGAACAGATCATGAAGGTGATTCTGGAGCACTATCCTCTGGTTGGCGTGCATCGCCCTGAAATGACCTCGGCTGCACCGCTGTACTTGATGTCCCTGCAGCCGGATGGTGTCTGGCACCCTCAGCCGCTGGTGGATGTTGTGCTGCAGGCCCTGCTTGCGGCTAAACCACTGGACCTCACCCCAGCAAGTGACTACCGCCTTAGCCTGAACCCGCCCCGGCGCTTTTTCGCCATCGAGTCGAGCTTCGAAACTGCTGAGGGCGATTTGATCGAGCCCGCGCGCCTGACCGATGGCCTCAACGCGTTGCTGCCGATACTGCTTTGGCACTTCCAGCAAGCGCAGATCGGCTATTGGAACGGCGACGCCACGATCGACCGGGACCTGTGGTTGCAGCAGTTGTTGCGCGCCAACCTGCTCGATGGCCTGAAGGACGAAGCGCTGGACGACGAACAACGCAAGCTGCTGCGTGACCTGATGATGGGCAACCGTACCGGGCTCGATGTGCAGCTGGTGCGGGTAGCGTTACGTGAGGGCGAAGACACGTTCCATGAACTGTTGCCCGGTTTGCTGATTACCGCCTCCAGTGAAGTTCGCGAACTGACACTCTGGTGTTCTCCCGAAGGCCTGGTCCGCAGTTTCGACGCCCAGGCTGCGTTCGGCTCGGCGTTGCAAATGCAGATGGCGGGACGTTACCGGTTTGATGAGTTGAGCTGGCAAGGCCTGACGGTGGAAGGCGACGCTTTCGCCCTGTACAGCGCCTTGTTGCTGGAAATCTTGCTCGAGCGCGTGGCCCGCCTGCGCTGGAGTGCGATCGACAGCGTCGACCAACTGGAGCATTACTGCCATTTGGCCTGCGACCCCGCGTCCTTTTTTGCCGAGTTCAGTGACTATGGCTCCGGTGGGCTGGGCTTGGCGCTCCCCAAGGGCCTGTCGCGAGCCGATACGGATAGCCAGACCGCCTACCTACAAGCCATGCTCGACTTGTCGCTACTGCAACAGCGCACCCCAGCCCAGGGCATTCAGGACGGTCTGCCGGACTTGCACACCTATGCGGCGACGCGCCTGCGCGAGGAGATGCTGCATGACCACCCGGTAGACGCCAATTACTTTCCTGATGACCTTATCCTCACTGTCGAGCGCTTTGTCAGTGACGGTCACGGGCTGGGCTTCGGCCAGAAGACCGGCGACAAGAAGCTGACTTTGACGCAGTTGGCGATCGGCCGCCTGGATGCCACCGCAGGAGGGGTGGTGACACACATCGCGCACCGTGAAAACCAGCTGATCATGAAGTGGATGACCATTGATTACGTCCGTGAGCTGGTGCAGCGAGTCGACATCGGCGGCAGTTATCCACGTCATGTACAGTCGATGCTCGATCGCTCGGCGAGCCGGGCCGAACACATCTCGGCATTTGCCATACGCTGGCGTATCACCCTGATGTTCGATGCTGCGCGAGCGCGTGCCGTCAAACGGCTCGACAAGTTCGCCTACGGCGCCCTGGCAGAATTCTGCCGTAGCGGCCAAGAAGGTGCAGCCGCTGTGCGGATTGCACCGCTTGCGTTCAAACGCTCGCCGACATCGGAGAGGGTCGACGTGGCGCATGGTTTCTACGTGATCGAACTCATCGAGTTGGGTGTTTATCTGTTGTACTGCCCGCTGTACACCGAAAAGGCGCTGATTCAGTTCGGCAGCGCTCAGGCACTGTTGGATGCGATCAGCCGCCCGGGGGCGCTGCAGGACAGCGTGCTGCTGTGGATCGAGCAAGCTCAGCGCGCAGTCTACGATAATGGCGGCTTCCGGGAGCCGCACCTGCCCCAATGGCTGCTCGACCCTTACACCCTCCCGGAGAAACCGCAGCCTGTTCAGTTGGCGCTGCAATTCTGGGCGCGGGACGTGGATCGGCAGATGTTCGAAGCCAAGGGCCGGATGTTGCTGGAGCTGGCGGATCGCAGCGCCATGAGCAACAGCGAGGTGCGTTGGCGGCTGGTCACCGCATTTTCCTGGGAGCTGCTGAATGTTGTGTTTCCGGTGTTACCGGGGCCGCTCACCTCGGTTGCCTGGCTCTATATCGGCATGCGCAGCTTGATCAACGATGTGCATGGCCTGGCCAGTTCACATTTCGACGAGCGCATCCAGGCGATGGTCGATGTGCTGAACAACACCTTGCTGGCGCTGATACACCTGCAGACGCCGAAACTGGCAGCCCCGCCCGTCTCTGGCGAACTGCCGCCATCGCTGCTCCAGGGGCCAGCTGCAGGCGATGGGATCGAGCTGGCGAACCTTTCCACCGCGACGCGGGAGCCCAGCGTCTCGGTCGACAGCCTGCAGGCGATGGCCAACACCCACCTCGACTTTTCCTGGCGTGGGGCTGGGGGGCTCAACGGCCTGTCGAGTGCCCAGCGCGACCAAATGCGGGCGTTGGCGGCCAGCGTTTCGCTGGAGGGGCGTGAACCGCAGACGCAGGGCGTGGCTGCGGGGCTGGTGCGGATTGGGGATGATTTCTATGTGTCTCTGGGCGGTAATGTCTACCGAGTCAGCCTTGATAACGCAGCGTTTCGCATCATCGGTCCGGACGGCACGGTTGGGCCCTACCTGATGCGCGACGGCGATGTCTGGCACCTCAATAATTCGCGCTTGCACGGTGGCAATGATCGCTCCGGCGAGTTGGCCCGCGAGCGACTGCGCAAGAAGCTTAGCGGGCCGATCGCCAAGGCTCAGGCCGAGATAGAGCGGCTTATCTTGACCGCGGAGGCTGCCACGAAGGATTTCAACGCGTTGAGCGAGCAGATTGTCGGTTTGCGTGATCCGGTAAGAAAAGTCGAGGATCGGTTGCAAAAGGCGCCACCCACCGACCCAGACGAACGTGCGCAATTCGAGCAGGCTACCGCGTTGTTCAAGCTCAAGTTCCAGCAGTTGCAAGAGCAGACGAATACGCTGCGCAACCAGCGCCTGCCCTTGAACGAGAGATTGTTCCTTGGTTATCTCGAGGCCGAACGCAACATTACCTACGTGCTTGACAAGTCGAGCGCCTCGACGCACGTCGGCAGCGTGAGAGATCAACGGATACTCTTGGGCCAGGTCCGCAAGAACCTGATCAGCTTTGGCATGTTCTTCATTGATGAGCTCCTGGCCTTGGGTGGGTTCAGGGAATACGACCAACTCACCAATGCGCTCAATGACGCACCGCCAGAGAAACAGGCCGAGTTGTATGTCAGGTTCCGGACGATGTTGGAGAAGTTGCTTGAAGAGCAGCCCAGGATCATCAATGTCTCCAGCCAGCTGGATCGCCTGTTGGCCATCACCGATATCGACATGCAAGTGCCTTACATCAATTCCACGCTGACCGTCTCGAGCATTATCGCGAGCCGTAAGACGACCACGATCAACATCCGGTTTTTCCAGGCCATGGGCCTGGTCGAGCTGGCCCTGCAGTGGCACAAAGGCACGCCTACCCAGCACTACATGATCTTCCGCCATGCGCTCGCCAGTCAGCGTCTGCGGGTGGCCGCACAAACGCATCATCTGCTGATGTTCTGTGACTTGCCTGTCGCCGAACGAATCGAGGTGCTGCAAAGTGCGTGGGACGAATACCTCGCGGCGATTCTCAACGCCGAACGGATCAAGACACTCGGCAGCAAGCTCATCGATGTCCAGCGCCTTGAGGCCTACAAGCAACAGATGGTGGAACTGAAAACCATGGCCGGTGAGGCGTTGGTCGAGGCCATGCGCGAGCAGGCGGACGGGCAGGTCCGTGGCACACGTCGTGCGGTTTATTCACGAAAGAGCCTGCAGGTGGCCCATACGCGGGCTGGTCAGATAGTCATTGGCAGCGAATCGGTGGTCGAGGGGCAGGCTGTGCTGCAAGTTGTAGCGGCTTTCAACAAGAGCGCGCTGCATCGCTTCCAGAAACAGGGAAACACCTGGGTTGAAGAGGTAGCCTCGGGCGAACCGGAACAGCCATCGCGGACTTCTACGCCGGAGTCCGAAAGGAACAACCGGGAGCTGGCCGAGGCCATGCTGGCACAGAACGAAAATGTCATCGCTCAAGCCAGAGCCCTGGTTGCCAAGGATGCTGACGACATGGGCCTGATGTCGATGCTGGATGGCCAGATCAACGAAGTGGCCGAGCTGCGTGAACAGCTCAGCGATGCCGACGCCGAGCACGCGCTGCTGGCGGGCATGGACGATGCGTTGATTCAGTTGCGTCAGGCCCGCCGCGACTGTTTGGTAGCGCTTTACAGCAAGACGCGCTATCCAGGTTCCAGAGGGCTCAATTTTCTCCATCAACAGGGGCTGCTCGCCGTGGAATATGTCGGGCCTCGGCAGGTGGTCTCCGATGGCTATCTGGACGAGTACCGGATCAGCCTGTTGCGTGCTCCCGGTGAGGGTCGAGGTAAACCCTTGTGGGCCGCACATTTCCATTTTGCCGACTCGCAGGCGGCGCCGACGGCGTTTGGCAAAGGCCATCTCAAGCTGTGGAGCCAGCGCAAGATGGGGTATCGCGAGCAAATGAAGGCGGCGAGCGAGGGGCAGGTACTGAGCATTTATCGGGGTAACCTGACCTACGCACAGGCCAAGGATGTCATTCCGTTCAACCTCTGAACCTTCGCCCGGGTGGCCCAGCGCCGCGATCAGCGAATGTTAGCGGTTGCTGTAACGGCCATGCTTGCCGTGTGCAGGCATGGCCTGGTTGCCACGTGTGGCGATCATCTGTGGCAGCGTGACCAGTTCGATCCCCAATTGCTTGAGCCGTGGAATTTGACTTTCCAGTACCGCTAGCGTCTGCGGGTAGGGGTGGCCGATCAATACGGCCGAGCCTTGCTTGCGGGCCAGTGCAATACCCTGTTGCAGCTGAGCGTCGATGGCTTCCGGCGTGCGCACGTCATCCAGAAATACATCCCGTGACACATGCGCGACATCATGTGCTTGAGCCTCGGCTGCGGCGACCGTGGCGGCACTGGTGCGGCTGTCGACAAAGAACAGATGGCGCCGCTGCAGCTCGCCCATCAACCACGCCATGGGTTCACGCTGTGCGGTCATGCGGCTGCCCATGTGGTTGTTGATGCCGGCAGCGTAGGGCACCTTGACCAATGCCGCGTCCAGGCGCCGCGCCAGCTCTTCGATGGCGATGCCCGGGTGCCAGGCATAGGGCCCGGTGGCCGGGTCCATGGGCATGTGCAGGATCACCGTCTTGCCGGCCTTGTGCGCCTGGCGGGCAAAGTCGGTGGCATGTGGAGTGTCGGGCATGATCGCCATGGTCACCGGCCCGGGCAGGGCCAGGGTACGGCTGTCACGCTCGGGGCTCTGGCCCAGGTCGTCGATGATGATGCTCATGTAGGCCTTGTTGGCCGGCGCCGCTTGCGCGATTCCGGCCATCAGGCAAAACAACAGACACAGCAGATAACGCATAGGGTGGATCAGTCGCCCTTGGTGATGTTCAGGCCCTTGAGCAGGCTCAGTGCCTGGCTCAGCTGGAAGTCGTCATCCTGCGGTCGCTCCTTGCGCTTGCTGCTGCCGGTCGGGCGGTCGGCGCCGCCGTTGCCGTTGCCCAGGTGGCCCTGCAGGTCGGCTTCCTTGAAGTTGTCGGTGTCGGCTTCGGCGGTGAGCTTGGCCGGACGCACCTCGATGTCCGGGACGATGCCCTGCGCCTGGATCGAGCGGCCGTTGGGGGTGTAGTACAGCGCAGTGGTGAGCTTCAGGGCGCGGTCGTTGGCCAGTGGCAGCACGGTCTGCACCGAGCCTTTGCCGAAGCTGTCGGTGCCCATCAGCACGGCGCGCTTCTGGTCCTGCAGGGCGCCGGCGACAATTTCCGATGCCGATGCACTGCCACCGTTGATCAGTACCACCAGCGGCACGCCTGCGCTGGCATCGGCCGGGTCGGCCGAGAAACGCAGCTCGGAGTTGGCGATGCGGCCCTTGGTGTAGACGATCAGACCTTTGGTCAGGAAGTGGTCGGCCACTTCCACTGCCGACTGCAACACGCCGCCTGGGTTGTTGCGCAGGTCCAGCACCACCCCGCGCAGCTTCTTGCCGTTGTCCTTGCGCAGCTTGGCCAGGGCCTTGCCCACTTCGTCTCCGGTCTTGACCTGGAACTGGGTGATACGGATGTAGCCGTAATCGTTCTCCAGCAGCTGGCTCTTCACGCTCTTGACCTGAATGACTGCACGGGTCAGGTTCACGTCGAACGGGTTGCCGCCGTCGCGCACCAAGGTCAGGGTGATTTTCTCGCCGACCTTGCCGCGCATCTTGTCGACCGCTTCGGTCATGGTCTGGCCGCGGGTCGGGGCGCCGTTGATCTTGACGATCAAGTCACCGGCCTGCACGCCGGCCCGCGAGGCTGGGGTGTCGTCGATTGGCGAAACCACCTTGATGAAGCCGTCTTCCTGGCCTACTTCAATACCCAGCCCGCCGAACTCGCCGCTGGTGCTTTCCTGCAGCTCCTGGAAGTCCTCGGGGCCAAGGTAGGCCGAATGCGGGTCAAGGTTGCTGAGCATGCCCTTGATGGCGTTTTCCAGCAGAGTCTTGTCGTCAACCGGTTCGACGTAGGCGGCCTTGATGCGGTCCAGGACCTCGGCGAAGGTGCGCAGTTCTTCCAGCGGCAGTGGCGCCTTGGCGGTCACCTCGGTGGCTGGCACTGCGGCGGCCTTGGCCGGCTCTGCGGCGGTGGCCAGGGGCGCGCCGACCGCCAGGGCGATGGACAGGGCCAGCTGGGTGAGACGAGGCGAGTGCAGCATGTCGAACGAACTCCTGATCCTGTAAGCGCTCCCTGGGGAGCATCGGCGCAGCACTCAGGCTGCGCCGTAGAAATTTGACTAGCCACGGCACCACTGCGAAGGGTCGGCAGGCCGGCCTTGCTGGCGGATAGCGAAATACAAGCCTGCCGCGTCCTGGCCACCGCTGTCGCCAACGGTGGAAATGGCTTCACCGGCCTTGACGATATCACCGGCATTCTTGAGCAGGCTCTGGTTGTGGCCGTACAGGCTCAGGTAACCGTTGCCATGGTCGAGAATGACCAGAAGCCCGGCGCCGCGCAACCAGTCCGCGAATACCACACGCCCGCCGTGTACGGCACGTACCTGGGTGCCTGGGTTGGCGCTGATCATAACCCCGTCCCACTTGGCACGAGCGTCGCTACCGCGGGCATCACCGAAGCGTGCCAGCAATCGACCATTGACTGGCCATGGAAGTTTGCCCCGCGCAGCAGAAAATGCGCCGCCGTAGTTCGCGCCATCGCTGGAAACCATCGGCCCGAGGGTGGTGCGGGCCTTTTTCGGCGGTTCCACTGGCTCTGCGGGCTCTGCGGGCTCACGGGCCCGGTCGCGGGCAGCGGCGGCGGCCAGCGCTTCCTGCTGGCGGCGTTTTTCTGCTTCCTGCTGTGCCAGCAGGGCCTTCTTGCGTGCCTCTTCAGCTTCACGCGCCTGGCGGGCGAGGGTTTCCTCGATGGTCTTCAGGACTTTGGCCAGGTCGGCCTGGTCCTGTTCGCGCGCTTGCAGCTTCTGATCGCGGTCTTTTACATCGCTGTTGAGCTTTGCCAGTACCTGCTGGCGCTTGGCGCGCTCGGTTTCCAGGGCCTGGCGGCGGCTATCGAGGTCGGTGCGCTGGGCCAGCAGTTGTTGTTGCTGGCTGGAAATTGCCTGTTCGACGTTGGCCAGTTGGCGCAAGGTCTCGTTGAAGGTGCGCAATTGCTCCAGGCGCGCCTTGCTCAGGTAGTCGTAATAGGTGAGGGTGCGGGCGAATTTCTCGGGGTTCTGCTGGTTGAGCAGCAGCTTGAGGTATTCCTCGCGACCGTTGTTCTGGTAGGCCGAACGGGCCTGAATGGCGATCAGTCGTTGTTGTTCAACGCGGGCGCTCTGGAGTTTTTTTTTCTCGGTATCAAGGCGCTCCAGCTCGCCTTCAGTCTTTTTTAGTTCTTGCTGCAGGGCCTCCACCTGCTTTTCGAGGTTGCCGATGTCGGTTTCGGTGGCTTTGAGGTCTTTTTGCACACCGGCCTTTTCTTCCTGGAGCTTGCTCAGCGTTTTCTTGAGCTCGGCAATGTCCTGGCGGGTGGCGTCCAGTTGCTGCTGGGTCTGCGCACGCTCATCGGCGAAGGCCGGGCTGAGCAGGCAAGACAGGGCTAGGAGGATCAGGGCGCGAAGCATGGGGTTTGGCGTACCAAGGATGGAGACTGGCCTAGTATGCCCGCCTGGGCAGGCAAAAAAAACGCCTCGCTGCGGATGCAGGGGGGCGTTTGTCTGGAATTCATGTGCAATTGGGGCTGCAACGCAGCCCCTTTCGACATTCAGGCGTCGACCAGAATCGAGGTACCGGTCATTTCCACCGGCTTTTCCAGCCCCAGCAGCTTCAGCATGGTCGGCGCCACGTCTGCCAGCACGCCGCCTTCACGCACTTTCACGTTGCGCTTGCCCACATAGATGAACGGTACCGGCTCGGTCGTGTGCGCGGTGTGCGCCTGGCCGGTGCACTCGTCTTCCATCTGCTCGACGTTGCCGTGGTCAGCGGTGATCAGGGCCTCGCCGCCGACCTTGTCCAGTGCATCGACAATGCGCCCTACACAGGTATCCAGTGCTTCGACGGCCTTGACCGCCGCCTCGAACACGCCGGTGTGGCCGACCATGTCGCCGTTGGCGTAGTTGACCACGATGACGTCGAAGCGCTGCTGTTCGATGGCTTCGACGATGCGATCGGTCACCTCTGGTGCGCTCATTTCCGGTTGCAGGTCATAGGTGGCGACCTTCGGCGACGGGATCAGGATGCGTTCTTCGCCTTCGAACGGCTCTTCACGGCCACCCGAGAAGAAGAAGGTGACGTGGGCGTATTTCTCGGTTTCGGCGATGCGCAGCTGGGTCTTGCCGTTTTTCGCCAGGTATTCGCCCAGCACGTTGTTCAGGCTGGACGGGGCAAAGGCTGCCGGTGCCGGGATCTTCGCCGAATACTGGGTCAGGCCGATGTACGCCGCCATCTTCGGCAGGCGCGCACGGGCGAATTCCGTAAAGTCTGGCTCTACGAATGCACGCGACAGTTCGCGAGCGCGGTCGGCGCGGAAGTTCATGAAAATCACGGCATCGCCATCTTCGACCTTGACGGCTTCGCCAATGCGCGTGGCCTTGACGAACTCGTCGCTTTCGTCGCGGGCGTAAGCCGCTTCAAGGCCTGCCAGGGCCGTGTCAGCGGTGTACTCGGCAGTGCTGTCGACGATGAGGTTGTAGGCGGCGCTGACGCGGTCCCAGCGATTGTCGCGGTCCATGGCGTAGTAGCGGCCGATCAGGCTGGCAATGCGGCCCTTGCCCAGTTTGGCGAAGGTGGCGTCGAGCAGTTCGATGGGCGACTGCGCGCTGCGTGGCGGGGTGTCCCGGCCATCGAGGAAGGCGTGCAGGTAGATCTTTTCAGCGCCACGCTGGGCGGCCAGTTCGGCCATGGCCACCAAGTGCTCCTGGTGGCTGTGTACGCCACCATCGGACAGCAGGCCGAGGATGTGCACGGCCTTGCCAGCACCGACTGCCTTGTCCACAGCACCGGTCAGTACCGGGTTTTCGAAGAACTCGCCGTCGCGGATGGCCTTGGTCACCCGGGTGAAGTCCTGATAGACGACACGACCTGCGCCGAGGTTCATATGACCGACTTCGGAGTTGCCCATCTGCCCGTCCGGCAGGCCGACATCCATGCCCGAGCCGGAAATGAGGCCATGCGGCTGGGTGGCGCACAGGCGGTCATAGACCGGTTTATTGGCGGCAAAGATGGCGTTGTGTTCGGGGATATCACTATGGCCGAAGCCATCCAGGATAATCAGGACCAGGGGTTTGGGCGTGCTCGTCATCAATCAAACTCACGGTTGTTCAAAGATGATAAAGACACGCATTTTAGGGCAAATACGCCACCTGCGGCGAATATTCGTCCCATTCCACCGACCGGCGCACCTGTGGTAGCAACATGAAGGTGGTTTTGTGGCCGGCCCGTCGGGCTTTGGTGGCACCAAGGGGCTGTGTATACTGGCCGGCATTTTCAATCGCCTGGAACACCGCTGATGGTTGCTCACCTGATTCAATTCGCGACAGATCACTACATCCTGGTTGCGATCTTCCTCATTCTGCTGGTCCTGCTGCTCATCAATGAAATCCGTCGTGGTGGCCAAAGCCTGACTAACGGCCAACTGACAGCCCTGGTCAATGCCGAGAAGGCCCTGGTGATCGATATTCGCCCGGCCAAGGAATACTCCGCCGGTCACATCGTCGGCGCGGTGAACATCCCGCAGGACAAGCTGGCCAACCGCATGACCGAGCTGGACAAGCATAAAGAAAAGACCTTGATCGTCGTCGACGCGATGGGCCAGCAGTCCGGCACCATTTGCCGCGAGCTGCTCAAAGCTGGTTACAACGCCGCCAAACTGAGCGGTGGCGTTTCCAGCTGGAAAGCCGATAACCTGCCCCTGGTGAAGTGATATGAAGCCTGTCATCGTCTACTCCAGCGACTACTGCCCCTACTGCATGCGCGCCAAGTACCTGCTCGAGAGCAAGGGCGTGGCCTTCGAGGAAATCAAGGTCGACGGCAAACCGCAGGTTCGCGCCGAGATGAGTCAGAAAGCCGGCCGTACGTCGGTGCCGCAGATCTGGATCGGCAGTACCCATGTCGGTGGATGCGATGACCTCTATGCCCTGGAGCGCGCGGGCAAGCTCGACGCGTTGCTGGCGGCCTGATTTGCACTGCATTCAAAAACATTAGGATAAGGATCTGACATGACTGACCAACAGACCAACGGCGCTGCTGCAGAAGACAACAGCCCTCAGTTCTCCCTGCAGCGCATCTATGTGCGTGACCTGTCGTTCGAGGCCCCGAAAAGCCCACAGATCTTCCGTCAGACCTGGGAACCGAGCGTTGCCCTGGACCTGAACACCAAGCAGAAATCCCTGGAAGGTGACTTCCACGAGGTCGTGCTGACCCTGTCGGTTACCGTCAAGAACGGTGATGAAGTGGCCTTCATTGCTGAAGTGCAGCAGGCCGGTATCTTCCTGATCGCCAACCTCGATGCGCCTTCGATGAGCCACACCCTGGGTGCGTTCTGCCCGAACATCCTGTTCCCTTATGCCCGTGAGGCCCTGGACAGCCTGGTGACCCGCGGTTCGTTCCCGGCGCTGATGCTGTCGCCGGTCAACTTCGACGCCCTGTACGCGCAAGAAATGCAGCGTATGCAGGAAGCGGGTGAAGCGCCTACTGTGCAGTAATTACTGCCGGTATCAAGAAAGCGCCTCTCGGGGCGCTTTTTTGTTGCCGGCGCGGGCCTCTTCGCGGGTAAACCCGCTCCTACAGGGGATTGCGCCGTTCTC